>Ga0068628_1001213_pt1 | contig 10505 bp, 9 predicted proteins | sample InSIn2gowninarea_FD_77431 | JGI IMG/M metagenome (GOLD analysis project Ga0068628, IMG submission 77431) | Clean room microbial communities from NASA Spacecraft Assembly Facility at Jet Propulsion Laboratory, Pasadena, California, USA -... ... | reverse complement strand
TTACAGAGATAACCATAAATACAGAAATGCGATAACCATAAATACAGATATGCAGCGGAAATAATACTTCATTTCATTAATGGAGAATACTGAAATATGCTTACAACCGAAAATAGAAGTAAAGCAGCTAGGGCGATGGTAGCTTATCTCTGAGAAGAGATGTGGCGGCTACATGCCTCTGAACTGTTCCAAACTGTGTTACAATGAGGCTCAAAGGCCTATTTATTATTAAGAAAACAATAGAAAACCCTTCACATTCCGAAATCTAACCCTAGAAGATGAAACGCCAAATTGTGGGCCCCGTTTGGGTAAATTGGTACATCAATTTCCTGGGGTCGTAACTTTGGCATACGATCTCCGTTTGATGCATACAATAGCTCGTTAGAAAGATCTATCCGAGCACTATCATTGTTGGAACGGGCAACACTGGTCCATTCCATTGTATGGACCCGTGTTGCCCCTGGATTCCCCAAAAAACGTCGTTTAGGGCCTCAAAATGGCTCCGGAAGTTTAGGACCCGAAAAACTGCTAAAAATAGTAAGTTGTGCTACAATTAAGGAAATTGAAAATGCTGAAAGAGACAGTTGTGGGGGTCCAAATGGGATCGGTGGGTGGCCACCAACATCCACCTGGATCAACTGCCATGGTACGAATGTTACTGATGAGATAAATCTTTCTTGACAAGACAAAAAGTGATCACAAATTTGCTCTGCAACCTCAAACTGCCTACCCAGCCTAATACACCTAGCATTTTTTCTTCCTTTGGATTGGGTGCACTTGGACTAGAAAACCCTGAAATTCTCTTTTCTTTTTTACTGCCCTCCTATCTAAATCTACCCTTATTTCTTCCAAGGGCCCAGATTAAGCAGTTGGGCTCCTTAATTTCTCTACCTAGCTACTCATCTGCCAAGCTTGAACTGTTTGGACATATATTCTTTCTCTATTGTACAACAACAATTTAAACATGGTATGATACAGATTGAATTGTTGGGGCATCCATTAAGTGTGATAAATAACAATACTTGCACATTGTGGACTTGCAAATAAGATAGCAGTGGCATTTTGACTGGCCACTTTCCTGGTCTTTTGGTTTGGGGTTCATTTCTATTATTTTTTTCGGCCAATTTATTTTTCTTACCTTTTGATCATTCTTTCAAGGCATACCCTCTTTACATTTTTTAATTCTCTCTATCTGTATACAAAATATAGAACCTTTGCATCATAAAAACATGAATATATTTGGCACTACCATAGTCAATCATGAAAAATGAAACCTATTGGTATAGGAACCTAACACCATCAACTAGTGAAAGTGAAGCATTTGGACAAAAAAGGAAGTGGAAGTTTCCTTGTAAACTGTGTGAAGGCAACCAAGTCATTCACCATTGTCCGTTCCCAGACGAAGCTAAAAGAGTCTTGGATGACCATCCTGCTTCACCGCTACGACTTCCTCCTGGATACAAGAAACTCTTTCCAAGTCCATCACTAGTTGAAAATCCGACTGACAAGCCATTGTGGTCAGTCGAAGCATCTGTTGTTGAAGATAAACCCACTGAATCCATGTCAGATGAAAGTCAAAAGGTTGAGGTGGCAGTTGACCTAGTCTTGTCTTCGGAAGGTCCATCTTCAAATGATACAATCACCGAAGAGAATGAGAATGACACTGTTCAAATTCTTTTCGTAAGCACAGACCCTTATGAACATGGGGGAAATCTACCTGTTCCTTTATTGTAGGAAAGAAGTTCATCAGAGTCATATCCGGCTGTCTATTCGGTCCCACCTCCAAGCAACCTAGTCGTTTCCTTCGATTGGAATCTACTAGGCATACCCTGTTTACCAGCTAGTGTACCATTCTGAATCATTGTACAAGCTTACAAAATGGTCATGGTCAGTACCATCATAGATGAAGGGGCTTCTGTGAGTATCCTTTCCTCAACTGCTTGGAAAGCGCTTGGTTCACCATCGCTTCTGCCTGAGATGAGAAATCTGACAGGCTTCAACAAAGGAACCGATCAATCGTTAGGGATCCTTCCCAATGTACCCATAACATTGAGAAGGAAAACCATTTATATGAACGTAATGGTAGTCCAAGGACCTCTAGACTATAATCTACTCCTTGGGAATGACTATATTTATAACATGGGAGCCATTCTCTCCTCACTCTTTAGAGTAATGTGTTTTCCGCATGAAGGCCGAGTGATCCAGCTCATAGACCAACTTTTTTTCCCTGGCTCACACATAGCTAATAGTAAAATTCCATTCCTAAATGGTCTTTTCATGCAAGGAATGTCTCATAAATCTCCGGTCTGTCCACCTGAAGAGCATGAGTGATTCGGGGGAACATGACTGAAACCTAGGGGGCATGCACCCTGGTCTGTTTTAGTAGGAAAACCTTGGGTATAGTGTAGGCTTCCATGGAGGATATATGACTAGTCTGACACACCCGTCCATTTAGGAAAATGGGATTAGACTGGAATAATATTCCCTTGTCAAAGTTATGTGAGTGGAGGAAACCGCGCTACTCACCTTTCTCTATTTCAGTAGACATCACCAAGGAAGTGTTTTGTCCACAATGTGGATGTATCAATCTTGCAAATGGAAGAACTTTCATATGATAACCTGGAAACTCTACTTCGCTATGCCTAGGGGCATGCAAACCTTTTTGCCTAAAAGTAAAGAGAGACCATTTGTTTTCTTAGTTTGTAGTTTCTCAACCCTTTAAACTCGTAGGATTGTTCGTTCCTAACTTGCATAATGAAAGGATCTAGAGCAAAGTTTCGAATGGTGCAAGCTCCCTAAAATTTGAACCTATCGATGAGACATCCTTATTATACGATTGGCACGAGTAGCTTTTATGCGAAGTTCAAGCTCGTTAAAAATGAAACCTTAGCAATGAGCAAACATTGCCCCAGAGTTTAAGCTCATTAAAAAATTAACCAATCCCTGGTAAATAACCATTGTGAATGCATTATCATTAGCTTTTGAGCCCTGGTCATGTTCTTACCATCACCTCCACTCTGTTTTAGCCGATCATTCACCTCCATTCAATTTTTTACCCCTTTTGAGGAACAACTGCGAAGAGTGATCTTGTTAGCCATCCTTGTGACATTGCCGTGATTAGAAAATTCCAAACCTTCTCTGGAATTAGCATTTACCTAAAATTATCACTCGTTCCTCAAAAGATGAGTCTCCGTTAATCTCTTTTCATCTGACTCATAAAATATGAAAATATTGTCGAGAAATTGGCCTCTATAGCTTGTTAAAGCTACTGGAAGTGCTATCCCTCCTCTAGATTTTAATCTTTTTTGACTTGAGGGATTATTACACAAAAATATCCAGTGCTTGTTTTTTTCGGCTCATTAAAATTACCGAAAATTCATCCCTTTTGTATTATTTTATACTTTTTCAAACTTAAGGGATTATATGACGAAAAATGATTATTGGAGTTTCCTTTACGTCCCTTTCAGACTCTCTAAAATTGAAAAGGACCGAGTTATCTTTGTCGTTAAACTCGTTAAAACTAAATAGCGAAAAACTTGTCCATATAGACAAGAATGAGTTTCACTGTCACTAGGCTCGTTAAAACATAACGACGGGTTTTCCTGAAGGGAAAATTATAGAACAAGCATATGTTATCCTCCTCAAGCTTGATAAAAATAAAGAGGTACTGGTTAGCAATGACTAGAAAAAATTGGGAATAAAACTTGAAGAAACTTTATTGGTAGCAAGTCGCTCTTGAACATGACACTTTCACTCCACGTCCGAGTGGGGTTGGGTTACTCCGTTCATTGGTCATATCACCATTGGTCCATCGCACTATCCATATTTGGGGTTAACACTACCAATCCATGTCAGTGTCGTCGGTATGTTCAAGAGAAGTTGCTCAGAGAATTCACCTGTGTCTCATCTGCTGCAATACATTCACGCTCCATTATTTTATGACCGCCACCCTCAACCCTGTATCATCAGATAGTTTTCATCTCCAAAATCATTTACTCCATTCTGTGTCGTAGATGTGGGATTCATTAAGGCCCTCCTATGATGGGTCACTTCTTGTCGACATCAGCTCATTATCCAAGAAGTCGACTTAGGAACAACCCTTTCAGTACTTTAAAGCTTGCATGCCTCAATGGCAAGTTTCGCACTTCCAGCGACAGGTTTACATCAATGGCCTTTGACCGAAAGATTTTGTGTGGTGTTCGACACCAAGTCTCTTTTCACACCATGTGAATTGTACTGTAGTACCTTGAGGGTCATCATCATTATCGGTGATACCTATCGTGCTTGTTAACAACTTACATCATTGGTTGGTAATCAGACGATGTCTTTCCATGTTCGACTCCAGAACATCTTTCACATGGACCGACTTGTACTCTGAGTGAAGATTGGACAAGTTTGAAGACCTCGGATCTAGTTTCATCCATCCGGGGTGCAATATATTCAGGAAAATAAATACATCAAATGTACATCATTGCTGCACAGATGATCATCCGAATCAAAGGATGATGACTCTATCAGAATCAAGAGTCTACCACACAGACGGTTTTTTGTCTTATGTACATGAAAATGAATTTACAAATATGAGCATGGGAATGCCTGCCTCAGCTAGATCATGAAAAATATTATGAAGATAATGTATTATATTGTATCTTATTACAGGTCACCTTCCAGATCGAAAAAAATTTGGATCCTCATGATAAAGCATTTCAGTCCACATCAAAAGATTAACGACCTCATGCTTTAGGGGGCAACTATTATAGACATTTTTGGGCACTGCAACCCCAATCATACATGTCCATAAACCAAGGGCTCCTAAGTCCCTAAAAGTGTTGCTTCACACCCTAAAGGAACAAGGTCAGCTGATTATATCATCTCCCAGAAGTTCTCCATAGAAAACTGCTCAGAACTGGTAAAGCTGGCCCATACAGACTGCCTAGTGCAACGGGTGCGATGCATCTCACCTGCTCAGTGTAAAGGGTGTGATGCATACTGGAAAGCCCTTCTATAGGGTGCAACGGGTGAGAGTAGACAAATGGAATCTTCCAGAAACTTCTCTTGTGACACTTGCCTCTCTGAATTCGCCCAGGGATGAGTAAGAGATCATCAATCTCCAAGTGGAATCAAGAACTATCAGAGAGAGGACACTAATCAAAATCCCAGAAGTTGACTCACCCCCTTGCAATCATCTATATATGGATCCCTCATCCCAGAGATCCTCAGGCTAGAATTTTGTATCTTGTAAGGAAGTGTTGCTGGTTTCTTGGTGGAATATCATAGTGTTGGGTGATCTGAGCTTTTCATGAGGTGAAGAAGGTATTTCATGCTGGGAGGATGACGCTGGGTAAGAAGAATTTGTTGTAATCCTCTCTACTATTCTTGATATTAATAAAGATATTCAAGTTTTCCTTCACATTCTTATATGTTTGATGATATATGCATTTGTGTGGTCAATATATATCAGGTCCTATATTGTTTATGATTGTAGATCTCTATTCTTCGATAGTATTATGCTGCTTTGATTCCAGAGGTGCTCTTTGAAGCTGTGTAGATGAAGGAAAAGCAGAAAAGATATGTCAGAAGGGAGAGGAACCAAGCAAGGAACGAAGCGCAAGCTGAGGTTGGTGTCCTTTGTTCCCCTCTTGTCTACTTCTCATAAAGGAAAGCAAAAGTAGTTTTTGTTTGTTTGTTTCTAAGATAGCTACCAGTCTTAGTGGGACTAGCAGCTCTGAGTGGACACTAGATTTCCCGATAACACCATGGGTCCATGCTCCCTTCTGTTGTTTCTGTTACCTCTACCTCCTGCCCTAAGGATGTTGTTTATCCCTTGTCTACCTGTGCTGTTTTTGCCTCTGCTTCCTACACTGCTGCTATTGCTTCTACGACCTTCTCCTACTCCATGACTTTCTGTGACACTTTGCACACTGTCCTTACCTCAGCTGCTGATTTTTTGTTCTACATTTTCTCTACCAATTGAGTGATGTGCAACTTAGCATCCTCCTTTTTCTTCTGTGCTTTCGCCTTCTCCAATTCTACCAGGTCTCAAGCGCACCATTCAGGAGGCCATGTCTCTAAGACAGTAAAAATTGCATCATCAGTGACAAAAAACAACAGCTTCATCCACTGCTTCACTGGATCCTTTCACGCCCTGATGTAAATGTTGTGCATATAACCACTTCGAAGTCTGCAAAACTTTGCAGACTATTGTACACCATAGCTGATAAGCATGGCCTCTAATTGATCCACATCCGAATGCTCGCCTCCATGAACACCTAGAAAATTTTGGTGTTGCGAATCCATTTCACGTCCTTGGTGGCCTAAAGCAAAGAATACTTTGTGGCCTTTGGTAACTCTCTGTCAATGTTGGGGAACTAACTATCCTCTAGTAGTTCTCCCTCTACGAGAAATATGGACAATATGAACCATGCATAGTGGAAGGTTTTATCCTGCTCCTCGGCTTCGCAACAATCTGTCAAAAACTCCTCGCAAAGAATTTAGACTAGATGAACTGGACCCCCTCTACGCACCATTCAGTCAGCGCGACCACTGACACTAGTACCTCATCAGCGCGACACTTTCTCATAATTTTTCTAGCTAGGAGTTGGGTTGCTACGTGCACCCCTTTGTCCTTGATTCTGGAGATGACAAAGACCCTCTTCTTCTTCTGCAGCTTATGTTTCACCTTCATGGTTTCTGCAAGAGCCAAATCTCTACCTTTTTCGGTTATAGTCATGGGGTCCTTTCCTTTACAGTTGAGCTGAGAAATATGGTGAATGAGGTCTACCGTGATGGGAATAGGTTCCTTCAGCCATAGATACCCATCATGCACTAGGTAGAACAACTCCTTGATGACAAAAATGGTGATGGGTACGCAGTGGAAATGTGGTATCCATAAAAAGTGCAACAACCCAGACTTTTCCACATAGTGCATCCATTTCCGCAGCTCTAACATTATCACCACCCCTTGGTGTTCTGCTTCATTAAGTTCTCGATTTCTAGGTGCAGGAACTTGTCACTGTCAGCGAGGTCTTTGTCTTCAAATTTCATGTTTAGTACGTGACCGAGGTGCGTGCCCTCAAATACAATGTCGTTGAGGAGGAGCAGGATCTGGAGTGAGCTTTTCGTTTTGTCCAGGTTCTTTGTCACTTTGGTTTTCCCTTTTCGAGGAGGGACATACACTGGTAGTTTTGTTGCAAAGTACAATGGTTGGATATCCTCCTCCACTTCTTCTTCTTATTCCATTGTGGTGATCAGGGCTTGTAAATATTCTTCTTCCTCATCTCTTTCTATTGTGACTGCTTCCCCTTCCCTTACATGGATACTTTGCTATGTCGTGGATTCCTTGGGGACATGCATACTGGACCCATTGCCAGTTTAAACTTCTTGGGCCTTGGTGTTCACGGTGATTTGGGGATTTCTGTCACAATCTTGACACCTTCTAGAACATCCTATACCATTTGGGTTTGTGCGACATCACTGGCGATTACCTCTTCAATTCCCAACCCATCCTTAGTGGTCGTCATCATCTCTAGGTTGTATGTTGTCTTTCACGAACTTAGGGTCTCGATTTTTGCTTGGCTCTCAATGCTCAGTGCTTTGCTCAAGTGCTCAATTACCAAATGACCAAGTGTTGTTCATTGGCTAGCCCTTTGAGTTTTATAACACCCTTCAAATTCGAATTCGACTGTTCCCCCCAATTTCAGGTCATTAATGCCTTCTTGGTGGTAGATTTTCCAAAATCTTGCCCCTAACTCATGGCTTCAATGCCCACCATCTACTCCATTCAGCCTCAAATCAAACATCCCATCGTGAATAGTGACACCAATGGTCACTTCACAGCCAACCTATGTGGTAGCATAGCCCTTTGTGCGTGGTCGCGGACCTTATGACATTCTAATTCTATGCTCATTTCCAATATCGCGTAACTCCCAAGTAGAATATTTTATAGTCCAACACTTCCTTTAGCTGCCTAGAGCACTAAGACTATTCTCCCTATGGCTAGTCAGGTGGTTGCACTACCCGTGCAGGGCTCCATCCTGTCCTCCACCATGGTTCACAAAGAATCCCTATCTTCCGTTATAGTGATCGGCACTATGCACATTACTACTTGCAATGTGCTACCTTGGATACTTTGTTTCGTGATATGCGGTCCAAGCCATGGAAACAGACTAACTAGTTCATCGTGATAGTCCTCCAAATTGTTAACACACTTGTATGGACCTTGCCATAGCATTCCTAGATTTTCGACAAGAAATGCTTCCTTTATTTCATCTCCCAGCTTCTTGAACTCTGCATCCATTAAAGCACTTTTGTGCCTTAGCCGTACGTGGTATTTTTCAAATTCACGAAGTCTAAAGTTTCGAATCAGATTTATTCCTCAAGTCTTATATGTTCTATTTCTCATAGCTATGTGATTTCTTCATTCCAGTCTGTGCGGATCATCGTATCTATGGTTGTTGTTATGCGCAGACTCAGATTTGCATGCTCCACAAGGACTATAGCCCCTACTTCATACCTCTGCTTTGAAAGCGCTTGCGTGGTTAGACATTTGCACATGGTCCTATAAGCCCATATAACCATTGGTATGCATAGGTCCCAGTCAGTGCGTCTCACATGGTGGACCATATTCAGCACTACACACACTTTGTCAAAGGCTTCCCCATGTATGATTTTTGGTGTTCTAGTTCTTATCATACTTTGTCATCCGTGCACTTGACTTGCCTGCTTCTGCTTGTTGTTCTTGTTTCCTATTGTGATAGCGATGTGCGTTCATGTGGGCTATGTACCATACGCCTATACCCATTTGGAAAGGTGAGCGTGCAGGTTGTTTCTTCCATCATGCCCAACTTCCATCCACATCGGAGGCTTCCCAAATCGTAAGTGCATCATATTCTTGCATTTGCGCCAGTCCTCAAAGCTTCTATGATACATAACCCATCACCTTGCAGGTGTAGTGCATAGTGCCCATTTCACAGCATCGACCCGTTGTTGTTCTGGCACTTCACTTTCAAATTTTTCCACAAATGCATCTACTGTGGTCAACCCGTCATACATAGGTAGATCCCTTACCTCTGTTGTCACACAACGTAGTGATATTACCATCATGTTGCAGTTGAGCGTGGTTACCTCGTGTAACCAGTTATGCCATAATTCTATTTCCTCATCTAAATCTGATGTGTAGGAGCTTTCATGCTCCCATGAAATCCTACCATCTGCTATAGGATTTACCCAATCCTGTTCTTGAGCAGTTATCTTGTAGATATAGTCTAGCTCATTGTCACTCTCATTGTTACGCACTGGATCTGTGTAACGCGATCCTTCTACAGGGTCTAAAGGTACCACTAAGCGCAATGAATTTTTCTCAAAAATAATTTTGTGCTTCTTTAGATTTATCACTCTATTCATATCAGTGGCCCAATCTATTCCCAGTAGCATGGGATAGGGATTGTTGTCATCGACAATCTCTATCACCTCGAAATATGAAAGCATGTTTTCACCTTCGATTTCTACCATCATCCCCTGCAATCTTCCCATTGGTAGTATCTTCTGCCAGTTCACCATTTGTAATTGAATAGGGGACCATTGCAACGTGGGCCTACCCATATGCTCCCATGTCTACTTTGGCAGTACATTCGCGTCTGATTCTAGATCCAAAATTACTTTATCCATTTCTTACTCCTTGATTTGTGCAGTCAATCTCATTTCCCTTACTGTTTGTGATGAATGTTTCCCAAGCTTCCAAATTACATGTGGTTCTCCTGACCCAACACACCTAGTGATAAGTTCCTGTAGTCCTTTCATAGCCTTGCTATCATGCAACAACTTCATATATGTCTCCAGAAAGGTAGTGAGCATTGAAGGATCCATCTCTAGCTCTAGTTGATCCTTACTACCTGAAGTGGAGGTCTCCGTGAAGCTCTTCTTAGCTTCCATGAATGTCTCCTTCACGCGCTCCAAATCAAATTCAAGTTCCTTTGTAGGAGCCTTGCAAACCCACGCAATTTCTTCAGGCTACTTACCTTTGTTGTCTCCCATCATGACACCACTTTGGAGCACTATGTTTACATTCAAGTCCTCTTCACGTGGCTCAAACCTCATAATTTAAAAATTTTGAGTCAAGGGAGGCTGGGGTATCCCTTTATCATGTAGCCTCACTATCAATGTAGGGAAGTCCTCCATCTCATGATCAAACTAAGTACAACATAAACATGATGCTCTCATTGGATTTGTACAATCATGAGCATAATGCCCTAACCCTCTGCAATTGTAACAAATCAGCTGTCCACAACCCCTTCTTGGTTCCATTCCACCTTGACCGTGTCTGTGCCCTTGAAATCCAGATTGTACCATTCCTACGTTTCAGTTGAGGGATTTTGTTTTGGTATGCACTCTATAGGTAGGAATCTAATCCATCATCAGCTCGTAACTTTTTCAAGTGCACTCATCATGGCTTACCGACCTGCAGAAATTACAAAACAAATGCTGGGACGTCTGCATATACTTCAGCA
>Ga0068628_1001208_pt1 | contig 10539 bp, 8 predicted proteins | sample InSIn2gowninarea_FD_77431 | JGI IMG/M metagenome (GOLD analysis project Ga0068628, IMG submission 77431) | Clean room microbial communities from NASA Spacecraft Assembly Facility at Jet Propulsion Laboratory, Pasadena, California, USA -... ... | reverse complement strand
CGGGTAGGCTGGAGTGGTTGGGCTAATCTCTCAGGAAATAGTGGATTTACTTTCAGGTTTCTTTCCTCTCTTTCTTCTTCAACCTCCCTATGTGGAGAGGGAGGTCGGTTATCAGGGAGAATTCTCCAAGATCTTAGGTTGATCTCCTGGATTTCTACAACACAAGCTGGGTATGATGTCTCTCCCCTGTATAATTGTTGAGCCTGCCTATTGTTTGGGTTTGGATTTGGCTGGGTAGGCATCTGGGGTTGCTTGGGTGGAGCAAAGTGCATGGGTTGTGGTTGTGTAGGTGGTGGAGGCAATAGGGCTGAAACATTGTTGAATTGGGACCTCCACCCCTTGAGTGGGGTATTCCACTGATGTTGTGGTTGAACATAAAATTGAAATGACTGGTTGGCTGGCTGGGAACGATACTGAAATGTACAGGACCAAGGAGGGGGGTGTAGACCAGGAAGGATGAGCAAGGGGTCCCCAAGAAGGTATAGTTGTGGTTTGGTTGGGGTTGTAATATGCATGGGATGACCCTTGCATACCCTGCTGGTATGGTCTACGCCCAGGAGGTCTCCTTTGGTTGATGTAGCAAAGCTTCTCAGTGACCCATTCAGCTCCTTGATATACAGCTTTGAGTCCAAGTAAAGAAGGGCAATTGTCTGTGGAGTGGTTTTCTTCACAGACTCAACAAACCTTAATACAGTTCAATGGACATTCGTTCCTAGGATTCCTCCTGGTGCATCTAGGACATAAGATGGCCAAGGCTCTCTTTGCTTCCTCTTACTTCCTTTTGATGTTAATGGTGTTCAATTGCAAGGCAAGGGTTTGCAGCATATCACTTTTGAAATCTTCCAGCATATTTCCAATTTCACCCTTGATGGATGAGTTGGAGGATGATGTATTGGCCATAGGTTGACTACCCCTACCCTTTTTCCTGGTTTCCCTAGAATGGTTTCTAAAGACATGCTTGATATCCTCATAGGGTAATTGGTAGATATCTCCTCCTACTATCATATGTAAGGTATCTAGAAGATCCTCCCTTACTACTCCAAGCAGGCCAGCTTCAGTGACTCAGGGTCAAGTGTGCACCTGGCCCTTTTGTACCTGAGCTAGAATCTTTCTTCATAGTCTTCTAAGGATTCATCCTAGCCTATGGTCATCCTGAAAATATTTTCTTTAGTATCCTTTGACCTACAGTAGTCCCTATATTTGTTGTTAAAATCCTATTGCATCTGAGCCCAATTTGTGATGCTATCTCCAGGTAAACCCATGAACCAGCGCAATGCTACATCCTTAAGGTAGATGGAAACAATTTTAACTTTTTCTCATCATCTATATAGTCATAGGTTCAGCATATAACAACAAACTCAAATAGGAAAGTGTTAGGGTCCTCTATGGTCAGGCCATGGAAATGAGGTAGAGCAAAGGGGCTTATATTCTTCATGTTAGTGTCCCCATTGGTTTCCCTGGTGGGGAAGGCACCCCCAATTCTCTCTCTATTCCCTCTATCATTTCAGTTTTCAGCCATTAGTTCAGTAAGAATGGGTTCTTCCTCTTCTTCCTCCCCTATAGGTTCTTCATATGTAAGGTTGCTCACCTAAATGTTATTCCAGTTCATAATCACCGAAGAAGAGAGAAGGTTGACTATTGGATGCAGTGGACATATTTGACAATAATTTCCCTGAATTGTCCCTATTCCTATGAGGCATGAAAGGAAATGTTTTTGGGTTGGTTTTTGTAAGATTTTATTTAAGGCTAGAAAGTACTTTGCAGAAATGAAACTGTCAATTGAAGGAAAAACTATTGACAGAAAGAAAACTATTTGCAGAATGGAAAGGAAAGCAAATAATGACAACTGAAAGAAAGGAGGAAACTAGATTACTTTTGCAGAAATAAACTAATGGAAGAAAGTTGGAAACTAGAAATAGAAGAAAAAAGCAGTAATCACTTCTACTCTGACACCTCTCCGGCAACGACACCAAAACGTGATGAGTCTAGGTATTGCAACAAGAACGCTGCAACTCCCAGGGCTACCAGGTTTACTTATCAACCCTAGATTCGTACAAACTTGGAAGTGACAGTGCTATATGCACAAGTAAAAGTGAAGGCCATGCTTGTTTTCATTGTTCATCTGACAAGAGACCCCAGGGGTTCCAAGCCAAACTTCTATATGGTCAGAAGAAGCTTACTTCTTCAATGGAAGAAGAGCAAATATATCCTAAGAGAGAGCTACTCTACTGTAGTAATGAAGAAAACAACATGTAATGATAAACCACACCACACCCTAACTAACCATCTAAATAGCTATGCTAAATAGAATTTCTAAATCAACACTAACCTAATGCTTATGTCTAAGTTGCAGAGGTAAAGAGCATCAAACTATACTAAGGTGTAAGCAAAAATGAAAGGACCGTAAAGCCATTGTAAATACAGTAAATGGTTTATCATCATGAGCATGTAATTAATTTCCTGAAATTTTACAAATTAGCTAATAGATTTTTGATGAGGGTACCTACCTGTGCACCTGCAGTTGATGATGCCTTCAGCTACCCTGCTTCAGTTACCAATAGACCGAATCCACCCAGCCAAACTAAACAGAACCTCGCTACTCAGTCCAGTAAGCTTCTTAGTTGAAGCAGACTGTTTCCCCCATGCCCAGAAACCTCAGAACAATCCATGCTCTTCCTGTTGGTAACTCCAGTTTATGGATGTCCTCCCTTCTTCAGTTTCCCCTTCCTTCGTTCTTTTTCTTCCTCCCTAGCCCCCTTCAAAAATTCTTCTCTGTGGTTTATACCATGTTTCTTGGCGGTGGCCGCCCTCCCACCAGCAGCCCACCGCTTTGCCTCCTCATGACACCCTTCCATGTCACGTAATTAATATCTTTCTTTTATGATTTAATAAAAATACTTGTTTTTAATATAAAGATCCTAAGGTTATACTAAGTACCCTTTAATTAATTTATTATATATATCTTTAATCATTTTATTAATTTAGTAATATAATTTTATTAATTTATTAATATAATTTTATTATTAATCTAAAATATATAATTATATGGCCATCTTTTAGGATTTCGCTTAATTTTAACATCTATCTTTTATAGTTATGTTTACGTTTTACATTTTAAAATTTAGTATTTACCCATTAATCATGATATATTAAGCAATATGGGTGTCGATGGTGAGTAGAACTTCTATTCAAAGAAGTGTCATGATATTTAATACTTATAGTTAATTTAGTATATAATACTAGTGCGGTGTATGCGACACATGCATATGTAACTATCATATGCATGCATCGTATGCTTGCTATTATTCTTGTGTTCTCTAAATTTATAGATAGGTCGTTACAGACACTCCCCTTTCAGAAAACTTCGTCCCGAAGTTAGAATTTTTATTTTATATTATTACTTATGATAGCAATTAGTACATTCTTCTTAGGATTGTGCATCGAGGTTAAATTATTATTTAATGTGAAGACACTATAAAATTGGTGTTTTGAATACTTTTAGGTTTACAACATTAATGAACAAGTTTTACTTCAATCAGGTCCCCAAGCTATTACAAAATCATCCTATCCTTCCTAATCTCTTCCACCCCATCCTATCCGTCCTCGACTTGAGTATGCCATGGCGTTAGTTATTCTGACCTAACCATTCATAAACTCTAAGGATGACAATGTCGACTATACCGACCTGATCCCCAGTAGGCAAGCAGCAGTGCTTAAGAACTATTGGATCGATCAACAAGCAGAAGATGAACGATGGAGATCTTATTGTGGGGGCTTAAGAGAATAGATGGATGAATAGGGTTAACGAACAGGATGAACGACGGAGATCTTATCGCGGCCGATTTAGTGAATAGGTGAATGAACAGGGTAATGAAGCAGATGAACGACAAAAATCTTATCGCGAGGAATTAAGTGAATGGATGGATGAACAGGGTAATGAAGCAGATGAACGGCAGAGATCTTATCGCGAGGAATTAAGTGAATGGATGGACGAACAGGATTAATCGGCAGATGAATGGCAGAGATTGCATCGTGAGAAGAAAACATGTGAAAATGACAGAGCGAGTTTCGAAGGTGGTAAGCAGTTTCTCACGCGCCCTCAAAGCTGTAAGCTGTATTTCTGAATTTCACGCGATTAACCTAACTAAGCGACACATAGCATGAGAAAACCACTTTTTTTGCGTGCTCTCGGGAAGATAACGGTCGTGCAAGAATCTGCACGAGATTGTGTGATAGCCGTTGGATCAGGCTAGACAAATCGATGGTGGAGATTGGGGCGCATAAAGTATTGAGGTGACACAATAGCCATTGGATCAAGAGACAAATCGACAATGGAGGTTAGAGTGCATAAAGTAGGTGGAAGACTTCACGCGCGATGGTCGTTGGGTAAACTAATGGATCAGATGGTGATTGGTTAGGTTTGTTGTGGATCGGACAGTGAGGAAACGATACATGAAGAACATGTTGAAGGAGGTTTCAACTGAAAATGACAGAAAAAACCAGTGAGGGTGAGGGTAGACCGAGAGTAATGGAAAAAGACGACAGTGAAGCAAAACAAGTAACTGCATCAAACAACAAACTCCAAAGCTCATGCGAGAACTAAAAACCTGTGTTTTTGGGGTTGCTGAAGGGTCTCTTCCTCAAGTCATGGTCCTAAAGGGAGGAGGTGAGGCCGAGACACCTGCGGACAACCTCATGGTGATCTTTTCCTCCTAGCTAACCTGCTAACTGAAAGAAGGCACAAATAGAAGTAAACTAACATATAACCAATCTACTCTACGCTATTGTATTGGGAATGCAGTTGCTTAAGCAAATGAACAATTAAACCATAAATCTATGTTATACTGTTGTAATGAAAATGTAACTATTTAAGCAAATTAACAAAAAACCATGAATCTATGCTATATTGTCGTAATGGAAATGCAGTTATTTAAGCAAATGAACAGAACCAGGAAGATACTTAAGCAAATGAACAGAACCAGGAATCTATGCTATCATACATGTATAATAAAGAGGAGCTTTGGCTGCTCAGGTTAGGCCCTAACCCAAGAGCTTTGGCCTTCTGAGTTAACTCTGTGCTGGCTCAAAACATAACTCATCTTTATTATAAAAACCATGGATTACATAACAAAATTGTCACAAGTCTTGCAGCTCAGAAATAAAGTAGAGTTTTAGAATAAAAATCTAAATCCTACTAAGGTCCTAAGCCTGTGTACTTATACATCTAAAGTCTCCAACAACTTCCTTCCCAATTAGGGAGGCTTGACTCCCCACTCAAGATAAATTGGTTTCTATCACTTTCAGTTGCTCGACTATCTTTTAGTCCTCATGATTTGGCTATTTGCACTCTGAGCTAATGGAGGAATATTCAAATGGAGGGGTAGTAGATGAGGAGGATTTACCTCCTATAATTCCTCTCCCTTGTCCCATTCGAGTTTTGACCAAGGTCTTTGCCACAGTTCCTTGCTTTTATCCTTTATTCCTGCATTAAATGCACATTAGACCACAAAGCAAAATATCGAACTCTAACTCATCTCATAAACAAAATATAATCAAAAGTATGCAATAAGTTGTGAGAATAGTTGGTTTGACTAAGCTAGGAGGTGAATTAAGGCCAGTTAAAGCCTACATAATTACCCAATAATGAGGCTCATCATCACCCTTACTGAAAGTGTTGCTCATCCTTTGAGCAACTTAGTCAATGTCCATGTCCTTCATGGCTCTGGTAGCCTCTCTGACATCCCATGCTTCTATTGTGGTCTCTTCTTCTTGTTTATAGAAGCCTGCTTTCCTTTCTACTTCTTCACACTGCCTCTTTTTGTCTTCTTCTTTTCTCCCTTCTAACATCCCTAGGAGTGATGGTGCACTGAGTTTTAGGCCTATCTAATTTGACCTTCAACATTTGCATTGATTGCTTATAGATAAGTGTCCTATTGAGTGCCTCTCTCAACCTTTGAGGGAAGTGATATTCTCTGATCTTCAAGTTGTGCAGCAGTGCATTCCATTTCCTTTAGCAGGCATGTATATTATCATCTCTTAGCAGCCTAAACATATCCTCAAAATGTGAAATTTCTCACTCTTGGGCAGCAAGATATCTAGGTGTCAGCTCAGGATCATTTGCAATTAGATTATGGGTGCTGATTAGGGCCATGGGATTTGATTGTTCAGCTCTCAGAAGTTCATTTTGCTCTCTGGCTAATATTCTTATCATATTTGCAGCCCTTGACTTCTCATGGTTCATCGATGATGCCAAAGCCATTAATTGTATATCTCCCGGCTCTGCATTAGGATCCCAAATATTCATGTTTGTAAGGGCCATGTTGTGCAAGTAAAACTCAACCATTCTGGCCCTATCCTCTAGTGCACTTTGATCACAAAGATCAATACACTACCTGCAATCCTGAAATGGAATGGTGCCCCTTTGTGCTAGTGTTTTAATCTGAAATTGCAGCCATTGTTCTCTGAGGTAAAGAGCATAGGATTTAGTTGGCATCCTACACTGGATGGCCTCCAAGGAGAGGTTGGCCATACATGCTAGTTGGTTTTCCTTTTCCTGTAGTTGTCCTCTCAGGGGCCTCTGGAGAGACCCTAGGTGACTCCTCCTTGTGTTCTTACCCTTCTATTTCAATGCCTTCTTCCTCTCTGACAGAAGGACTAACATCATAGATGAGGGTTTTGATGTCATCCTTTGCTGGTAAGTCTCTGAAGACTAACCATTTTATAGGGATCCTGAGGTTTTGGAGGGCATCCTCAATGAGGATTCTGATCAAACCATGGTGAGCCAACTATTGGGAATTCCCTTCCCTTAATTTGTTACTGGAGTCTATGAGTGATTGCATCAAGAAATAGGGTATGTTGAGTCTTTGGTGAACTGGCGTTTCTACCCCAAATCTTAGTTCTTCAAGCATCCTAAAATGGTAGCTATAAACAACACTATATCTACCCTCATATGAGATATATTTGATGAGTTGGTAGCCTACCTTACTCCATGGGTATGGCAGGTTGTCCCTCCTTATTCCATTTTTATCCTCTGTGGGTTCTTCACCTTCTAAAAAGAATTTCCTTTTTGCCACCTGATTGTCTGCTTTGTCTTCTTTTCTCCATGCAATTCCTAGGGGAAGTGTGGTGACCCTACTAATGAAATCTAGGGTGAGATCTATAGTGAGCCCTCTAACTATAACAGTGGCATGGATTCTGCTGTGTGGAGTGAGGGAATGAGCAAATTCTTGAGAAAACATAGTTTCTTGTGTATGTAATCCACTAGCTTTTTAGAGGACTTCTAGTTCATTTTCTTGTAAATAGGGATGGATTTTTGGATCCTACCTCTTTAGAATGGTGGCAGTGGACAATTCTCTTGATATTCCCTCTTGAACCCCTCTCTGCCTATCTTGTAGACTGACCTTGTAGACTGTTCTTGTAGGAATTCTCTTGCAAAACGATGGATCCTTGCTTCCAGTGGGTGGCCAGAGTTATGAGAGCTACTTGAGTGAGGGAGTTTCAAGGAGGTGGAATGCATGAATGCATGCAAACGATGTTTTGTTTCACTGTATACCACCTCATCATTCCCACTCCTTGTAATCAGCTCCCACATTTATTAAATCCATAATTAACCACTTCTTGTCCTACTCCTCCTCTATTCTTTGAGTTGATTGCAACCATGTGTGAGAGGACACCCTGGTGGCCAAGTTAACTGGCCACCTTTTCACTTACAAACCAACTACCTCGTAACCTTTACAACTTTTGATCAAATTATTTATATGACTGAGTGCTCCCTCTAACGCTGAAACAAATTTTGTTGAGACAATCCAGGTTGCTCCCTCTACCACTCATCTTCATCAGATTGGATATTATGGGAATGGCCATGGACTTGTCCATCATCCAAAATCTCTTGAGGATCGTAATAAAACACTTCCTTTTGATTAAGAAAGATCTCACCTAGCGTCTACCACACTTCTAGTTCCAAGAAGTAATACATCCAACCAAAATCCTTCATCCCTAGAGATCAACTCCTTTTGTCATGAATACTCCTCTATCATGGAAGCAAATCTTGTTTCCATTGTTGCTCCCTCTGACAAGTGAGTCCTCCCACTCTCATCAGAAACAAGATTAACCAAATTTTCTTAGATATACATACTAACATAGAGATCCATACAAAGCTTTCTCTAGTTTGCAAACATGAGATCCCCTCTCATGTACCTCAAAGTCCAAAGGTTTTTCCTTGTACATTTCTTCTTCCTGACAACTAGAGCAAACATCTCTTCATAGTCCTCTCCTCTTCTTGGGAGAATCCTTGCTTTGTACTTCTCTATGCTACCATCTACAAAATTATTGATCTTGTAAATCTACTTTGAAGTCATCACTAACTTTCCATACGTCTCGACACAATGACACCCTTCAAACTTGTTGGCTTGCATGCTCCCTCAGAACTAGGAGCTCTTTCGGTCATCATGTACGATTATAAATGTCTATACAATTTCTCCCTCCGCAAATCACTGGCCTTGGGAGAATCTTCTTGCCACAAATTTTACTTCATTCTTCCAATACTTCCACCAATTTCCATTTCCTTGGCAACCTTCTCGATGTAGCTGCGATCCTCACTAGGAGGCCCATGGAAGAATGATTATAACCTAACAAAAGAAACAAAGACAGGAGACTAACTAATAACAAAAAAATGGTAATCAAGGAAGAGAGATAAAAAGTACTTATCTTTTGAGGATTGTAGAGAATATCCCTCTTGATAATTGGCTTCATCCATCCATCTACAAACTTATTATCCTCATCCTCATTATCAGCATGTTGTTTTCCTTTTCTTCCTTGAGCTGGGGTTTCTTCTTTTGGAAAAATCATTGACTTTCAATCTTTTGAGTCTAGCTTTGTTGATTTTTTAATAGGGTCTTCTTGTTGTACTATGAAACAACCCCCCCATTTATAACAAACAATAGCTAGGCTTAGAGTTGTAAATGGGGACCCTTGTAAATTTTTAGGCTTAGGATAATAAAACCCTAATTCTAAGAAAATTCCTAGCAAAACTTTGCAAAACTAACTAAGGATGAAATCCATATTGCAAATCGCACTTTTCCACATGACCATGTTATAAAACCTTTATAAAAGTGCGATATGTGATTAGGTCTCCCATTGCGATAACACCACTTGGTCATTTTTTAATCGCACTTCGCATAGTTTGCAAAAAACTTGACCATGCCATTAGAACAACCACAAACGATTTGCGAAATGCGATATTGTGATCTCACAATCGCATTTTGATGAGCCTCATCATTGGGTAATTATATGGGCCTTAACTGGCTTTAATTAACCTCCTAGCTTAGTCAAACCAACTATTCTCACAACTTATTGCATACTTTTGATTATATTTTGTTTATGAGATGAGTTAGAGTTGGATATTTTGCTTTGTGGTCTAATGTGCATGTAATGCAAGAATAAAGGATAAAAGCAAGAAAAATGCAGGAATAAAGGATAAAAGCAAGGAACTGTGGCAAAGACCTTGGTCAAAACTTGAATGGGACAAGGGAGATGAATTATATAGATTTCTAGGTATAAAGACTTCAAAGGCAAGCTAAGGACAAGATGGATCAGACCTTATGTGGTGGAAAGATGCCATGATAATGGTTCAGTGCAAATTATAACTATAGATGAAGAAGCCATTCCAATGCTTGTTAATGGACACCGATTGAAAATGTACAAGAGGCCTTTATCAAAAAAAAGAGTTCATTGACAATATCAATAATACAGTGATGATGGTGGAGCAAGTTCTAGCTCCTCCCTCATCATGGCACTGAAAAAAGGAAAAAAGAATAAGGATTCAGGGGAAAACCTCCATGAGGCGCCTGAGTCCTATCTTTGGGTTGAAAACCTCGTGAGGCGGCCCAAGGATGAGAAAAATATGAAAAAGAGTAAGAAGATCTCTAGGTGAAAACCTTCCTTGAGGCACCCAAGGCAAATATCTAGGGTGAAAATATTTCTGAGGTAGCCTAGGTGTTTAAAAAAAATATATATAATAATAAAAGAAAAGAAAAAACATAATTGTTATTTGCAGGTGGGTGAGAAAGACAATCAAGGAGAAAAGAGAAGATCCAAGGGAACCCTGCCTCACATATATTCATCTCCTCCACTCCTTACCATGCATCCCTCCATCAATTCCATTGTTTTTCACTTCATTGCTGCAATTCAGGTGAAGATTGTGTTTTCTACAGGATCCCCTGAATTGTAGATTGGTTAGGTCCCCAAAATTCATACTATACGTAATCTATCCAAACACCTCAACCATTATCATCACCCTATCCCACAGAATATCAATCATCAGCTGCAAAGCCTTCATTAGGATGATCCAGGAGCTCCATAGTAGCAGTAGCATCAGATCTTCAGTCACAGACACTTGCAAAATCCAATAAACCATCAGCAGGCAGCAGAGGAAGAAGAAGAATGACCATGCAACAATGAACAATGCAGCACCTCTGATCCTTTACAAACTGCAGCATGTCATCGAGACCACAGGTAAGTATCCCACTCACTCACTCATAT
>Ga0068628_1001202_pt1 | contig 10562 bp, 9 predicted proteins | sample InSIn2gowninarea_FD_77431 | JGI IMG/M metagenome (GOLD analysis project Ga0068628, IMG submission 77431) | Clean room microbial communities from NASA Spacecraft Assembly Facility at Jet Propulsion Laboratory, Pasadena, California, USA -... ... | reverse complement strand
TAGAGAAAAGTTCACGCACTTTCATGAAGATAAAAGTTTCTTTCATGTAGAGAAAAGTTCACGCACTTTCATGAAGATAAAAGTTTCTTTCATGTAGAGAAAGGTTCATGCACTTTCATGCAGAGAAAAGTTTCTTTCATGTAGAGAAAAGTTCACGCACTTTCATGCAGAGAAAAGTTTCTTTCATGTAGAGAAAAGTTCACGAACTTTCATGTAGAGAAAAGTTCCTTTCATGAAGAGAAAAGTTCACGCACTTTCATGGTTGGCTCATGGTATTAGTCCGATAGTTTTTGATCCTATGGTTTTGGTCTGTGGTATTGCATCCAAAAGTGTTGATCCCAAGTGTTGGGTTCATGGTATTGTGTTATTATGGTTTTGGACTGTGGTATTGTGAAAGGCCTAAGACTATAAAAGAGGATGGAGATCATTTGGCAAAGCATCATCTGAATGAATTGAATATCTAATAAGTGCTAGATATGAAATATTTATGATTTGGGTTATGGTGTAGATCTAGATCTGAATGAAGGAGGAACCTTAGCACATAAAGACAGATAAGTTCTATTGATGGGTCATAATCTTTAAGCTTGAATGATAGTATCTTTGTAGGATTTTGATCTGTTATATGTGGCGCATGCTTGATCTATAAATCTGATAATCTGGGTTAATTAGTGTCTGAATATTTGAAAGAGTGAATTATCATTTATAGATCTGTACGCAGGTTTAGTGAAGCGAAAGCACGTATACACACTAGTTCAATGAATGAAAAGAGCGTATACGCAGGTTGTTCCAAACACAGAAGCGTATGCATGTAGATTTCAAGTTGTTGAAGTAGTGTATATCTTTGTAGTTGTGATCTAGTTGCTTCTGTTTATTGCTACAGTGTTCTGGGTTCATAATTTGGTGTATGGTTACTGTCACTATGTTCTGGGTATAGCTTTCAGAGAAGTGTATACTTGATTTAGTGCTAATTGGTGAAAAGGAGATTGTTTGATGTACTTGATGATTGATTGATGTTCATGGATCTAGTCTGAAAATTTATGAAACGTGGTCCCTGGAAGAAAGAGAAGGTTGTAGCCTTCAGTAGGCCAGCACCCCCGTACTAGTATCTTGGCTAGTACAAGAGCTAAGGGGGTTGTAGCTCCCTTCCAGGAGAAGCTGGAAAATGAGACAGGGTTGTAGCTCTCTGCAGGTTGCAACCTACATACTGGTAAAGGACTGCACCAGTACATTGTAAAAAGAAGTTTCTAATTAAAAGAAGATAGAGATGAGTTGCAACAGGTGGTTTTCACCCACATTCGGTTCCCACCTTATATCTTGTGTTCTTGTGTGTGTGATTGTCTTCAGATCTATTTTACTGTCTCTAGTTACTGGTTATTTGATTCTGATACACAGATTAATAATCAACTTCTGAAAGATAAAGTAAATTATAAGTTTGCATTATACACATGGGTTTCCTTCTACATAGTTTCGTATATACGCGGTTTTAATTAACTAAAGTAGTGTATATTATCTGGATTTGAAAAAGGGAATATTTGACTTGATAATAGTGATTCACCCCCCCCTCTCAGTATTATTTCCAACAGATACCTGAGTCCCTGACTCAACGCTGATATCCCCGAACGGATCCCTGATACATAGAATACCCAAAGGAGACGTAAGCAAAGGTGAGCTACCTTCACTTATAGTTTGATGTTCTTGTATTTACCTCTGCTTTTACTGGAGTGGTCCTAGATAGTATGAGTGTAGAAAGATTTCTCTCTTTAATGACACTAGTTTTGGTGTATGATCTTTGGCAGTTAACTTACACTTCCTATCCCAAGATCCTAGCCTAAAATAATGTGTGTTTACTCTAAAAAGAGTTGCTAATTGATTTTATTAGGTATGTTTTAAATGTACTTCGTTAGATTCTTCAGTAGGGGTGTTGGTGTATGAAGTTATATGGGACATTGACTCAAATCATGCAAAAACAATGCTTATAAATTTTCACTTTCAATGAATAAGTTGCTTCTACAAAGGGAGAAAAATTCATACATCAATATATATACCATGCATCCTATTCAATAAAACAATAGGTTAATCAACAAAACTTCAATTCTCACTAACAACTTTTGAAACCAAATAATGTAGATCTAACCAGCTAAGCAGAAAAGAGTAAAATTTTTGTATTTTTTCTTTAATGAATCAAAATTTAAGAAGTAAAGATATTTTCTTAAAAAAAAAAAAATCTCAAGACACAGCTTAGTCAAACAAGTACATTTGTCGATCCCTAATTGGTCTACAAGCATATTTCCCAACCCATGAGGTCACAGAGCAAGCTATTTATCAAGAAATGGTTGGCTAACACTTTGTACTAGAGGCTACAAAGAGTTTCTTTTAGTACTAATGCATTGTTTGTGAGGACACAGTGCTTTATAGAGAACTGGTTACACTAGCAGAGAACATTAGTGAGGAAAAATGCTCAAAAATAGGTTGTGGGGATTAGATCTAGGGCTGAGCACTGAGAGAAGTGTAGAAATTCTCACTGTACATTAATCTAATTATTCAATGTACTAAAGAAAAATACTTAATCTACTTCTACAATCAAACTTGCGGAAGCTTAATCGAATTAAGCAAGATCAAACAAAACACATAATGAAACATAGAAGAATACTTTGGGGAAGGCCTCAGCTAAAAACCCAGCTATCTCTATTATCATACAAATGGAAATATCTCAGGAATACACAAAGCTTTAGCTCTCAAGCTATCAAGCTCTCAGTGCAATCCTTAACAGCTACTAATAAACAAAATAGACAACACATATGCCTTCTCATATGTCCTCCAAGCCTCATATTTCCTTGCGCAGTTTTCCCTAGTGCTCCAGCTATTACCTAGTTTGATACTAATCACACACACTGCTCTTGCCTCTGTAGAAACTGCGCAATCCTCATGGAATGAATTCCTTTTGCATGAAAGAGATTTCCTCATGGGAATATTCTTACAATTGATAGTACATTGTCCCTACCTTTAATATCAACTAGGTCTTTGTCTGAACTGGCATGCATGAGCTATTTATGAGAGAATATTCAGTTATCTAGAGAACACTAGTCGCATGCATGCATGCATTAACTGACTGAACTCACAATTAGTTCCTCAAACTCTTTGGAACTAATTTACCTGGACTTAACTCAGTTAACTGAGCTAACTAATTACAATTCAAATATGACTCATCCTTATCTCCTTAATTAAGGGATAACTTCCTCAATAAAAGGGATAACTGTTGCATGACTTCGCAAAGACTTCGTGTTTGAATTTCACAAACTAATTAACTCAATATGAATTAATTAATTATTTTTCAAACAGCTGTCGAGACTAAATTTGAATTTTAATTCAATGACAAATTAAAATTGGAATATATCCTGAAATGCTATCTATAGCAATTCTATTTATAGCATTTATGTTCCTATATTCAACACTCCCTCTCAACAAGAAAGGGATTATCTGCCACCTTGATCCTATCTCAATGGAACTTGAATTTACACTTTGATAATGCCTTAGTCAAAATGTCAGGATCTTGCATCTCTCTCGAAATATACTGCAACAACATGATCCTCCTCACCACACAGTCTCTGAGATGATGATATCGAATGTCCATATGCTTGGACCTGTCATGAAATACTAGATTCTTAGAGAGTTTGATAGAACTCTGATTATCATAATAGATCACAGTTGGATCCATCCTTTGATCAAACAAACCAACTAGAATTTTCCACATCCAAATGGCCACACATGCTACCTGACTTGCAGCCATGTATTCAACCTCTGTTGAGATGACTGTAACTGACCTCTACAGCAACTGAAGAAACTGCAGCTAAACCAAGGTTTAAAATTCCTCCTAATGTGCTCTTCCAATCTAATGGACTCCTTGTCCAATCTGCATCTATGAAGCCTGATAGCTTCACTCCATCTGACTGTCTGTACCATAATACAAACTGAGATGTGCCTTTGAGGTATCTCAAAACATGCTTTGCTGCCTTCCAAAATAGCTTGGTAGGCTACACCATAGCTTGACTCAATTGGTTCACCGCATAGCACAAATCTGGTCATGTGTTCACTAGGTATATTAGTGAAGCCACAAGCTATTTGTACACAGTAGCTTCTACTACTTCTCTTGAAGTATCATCCTCCTTCCTCTAATTACCTGTTAGATGAGGCTGCATGGGCTTGCACTTCTCCATGTGGAATCTCCTAAGTATCTCATTGGCATACTTTCCTTGAGACAGAAACAATTCCCCATCCTTCTACCACACTTCCATGCCTAGAAGGTAGTGCATGAGACCCATGTCTTTCATCTCGAACTTCCTTGAAAGGTCCTCCTTGCAAGACATGATCAATTGATCATCACCTGTCAATATCAGATCATCAACATAAAGAACAATGATCAACTACTTACCTTCCACCATGATGTGGTACAAGTTTGTATCCAATTCACTCTTTGTGAAGCCTAACTCGGTGAAGTAGTTGTTGATCCTAGTTTACCAAGCACGAGGTGCTTGCTTCAACCCATACAAAGCTCTCTTGAGTCGGCACACATGCAACTCACAATTGAAGGTCTCAAAACCTTCCAGCTATTCTATGTACACTTCTTCCTCAATCTTTCCATTGAGGAATGTAGTCTTCAGATCGATCCGATGGATCTTCCAACCCATCTATGCTGATAGTGCCAACATCGATCTGATAGATTAGTACCTTGCTACAGGAGAAAAAGTTATCATCATATTCGATCCCCTCAACCTGTGAGAACCACGGGAAAAAAATCTTGCCTTACGTTTCTCCACACTACCATTAGCAGCTTTCTTTACCTTGTAAATCCAATGAGAACTCACAATTGACTTGTTCTCTAGACTTGGAACCACATCCCAAACACTATTCCAAACTATGGAGTCGTACTCCTCCACCAGAGCATAAACCCAAATTTGCTGCCACACTGCTTCCTCAAAGGAAGATGGCTCAGTCTCAACACATTCCCTAACAAGGGCCATGTATCTAGTGTACCTTTCAAGTGACCTCCTCTGTTTGTGCTAAGAAGATGGTTCTCCCACATTCTCTCGCATCAAACAACAATCTGTTAGCTTCTCTCATGTGCTTCCACCCATCTATGGAATACTCTGCTTGATTGGATGTCTCCACTCCTAGAACCTCTGCATGTGATTGCTCCACATTAGTCTAAGGTTCCTCCTCCTTAGGAACCAAAAGTTCCTCCATAGCCTGTAGTTGGAGCTCCCTCTCAAGGGAAACTGGCATGGCCTTTTTCTCATCAAACTTGAGATCTCTGCGAACCACTGTCCTCCGGCTGGTAGGAAAATACACCTATTAGTTGTGGGGTGTATTAGTGTACCCCACAAGTATCCCCGACTCTACTATCAGCTCAATTTTCTTCTGGGAATCCTTGGTCACATGGAAATACACCGATGAGCCAGAGATCCTAAAGTGACCCACATATGGTCTCCTCCTAGAGAAAGCTTCCTCTGGTGTCTTCATCCCAAGAATGTGATGCGGGCTTCTATTCTGCAAATATACCACTATGTTTCATGCCTTAGCCCACAAATGAAGTTGTAGGCCTTGGTCATGCAGCATCCCCTGAGCTACCCCCATAATCATTTTGTTCTTCCTCTTGGCCACCCCATTCTGCTGTGGGTTATGTGCTATCGTCAACTCCCGTTTAATTCCTTCCATTGCATAGAAGTCCTTAAACTCTTGAGAGACATACTCTCCACCATTGTCACTTCTCAAGGTCCTAATCTTCTTCCCTGATTCTTTCTCAACCAAAGCTTTGAACTCACAAAACTTTGAGAAGGTTTGATGCTTCTTCTGCATGAAATAGATCCAACATTTATGAGAAAAATCATCAATGAAAATCACACAATACCTTTGTTTCACGGTGGAGGTTGTCGAGAATGGTCCACACACATCTATATGAACTCGCTCCAAGATTTCTTCAACTCGATGGTCTCGATCATGAAAGGGAGATTTTGCATGCTTACCCAAGGTACAACCTTTGCATGTGCCCACTTACTCAAGTTTACCTTTGGGAAGTCCGGTATAGATCTGATGCATTATCTTCGAGGCCCCATGATGCAAGTGGCCCAACTGTCTATGCCATAACTCGTCAATATCTTGGCTTTGCACCATTTTTTCTTTGGAACTCAATGCGGCACAGTCATCTACCTCCAGCTTCCAGATATTCTTCCTTCAAATCCCAATCCTCTTGGTCTGGCTCGTGGCTATGTGTCTTAGGAATGCCTTTCCTTTACTGAAGACTACATCATAGCCTTTGTCTTCCAACATCACGACTGATACCAAGTTTCTCTTCAGTCTAGGCATGTACTTTACATCAGATAGGGTGAGAGGAGCTCCATGCTCCCTCTGAAACACAATGATACTTTCACCTGAAATAGAATAATTTCCATCATCACCCATCTCTATGCGCATCTTGAGGTTTTTCTCCTCCAAGGTACTGAATAAACTCTATCATCGGTCTTGTGGAATGAGGCTCCACTATCCAGGTACCAAACACAAACCACCATCGATGAAACCATGCATGTGATGAGGGTAAAATCCAATTTGAACTAAGAGGCTAGTGCCTCACCTTTTGACCCTTTCAAGGATCCCTTCTTGGATTTATTCAATGGACAATTAGTTGCATAATGGTGCACCTCGTGACAATTAAATCATCTCACTTTAGATTTGTCAATCTTCTTCCCACCATGGGAAGAGCTCAATTTGGAATGGGAGTCCTTCCCTTTCCCTTTCCTCACCTTACTTGCTAAGGCTAGATTTTCTTCATCATCATGCTTAGATGAAGAACCATTTTTGGTGCACCTCTTGATCTCCTCTTGCATCAAATCTGACCATAGTCATTCCCAATCCGATAGTTTCTCTCTTCCATTCACTGAGTCTTGGTAGCTATGCTAGCTCTTAGGAAGACCAAGGAGAGAAAGACTCACCATATCATCATTAGCTTTCATTATTCCTAAACTTCCAAGCTCATCTCTACAAGTTGTGAGCTTGTTTAGATATGTAGAAATCATGTCGCCCTTTTCACACTTTATTTTCCAAAGCTTGTCCTTGAGCACCAGCTTCCTCTAGTCGATATCATTCTAATATAGGTCCTTCGATGTCTTCCACATTGAAGACAGAGTCTCCTTCCAATGGAGACTTGAGACAATATTATATCGAACTCCCTCTAGAAGAATCCTCCTCGCTCTCGTCACACATTTCTTCCATTCCGCCAATTCTTGGGCATTAGCTACTGCTGGCTTGGGGACTTCTTAATCAATGAAATCCTTCAAACCATTGTCTCCTAATACTACTTCCATGCGATCCTTCCATGCTATGTAATTCGAGCTACCATCCATGGCATACTCGATTCTCAAGCCATTGAATGCCATTGGTGAACTTTGAGATGTGATAAGAAATTGATTTTTTACCTACAATCAATAACCTCAAACTTCAAACTTTTCCCTTCTCAATATGTTGTTCATAGCTTTGATCACCTTTGCTCTGGTATAATGTAGAAATTTTCACTGTAGATTAATCGAATTACGAAATGTACTAAAGCAAAATACTTAACCAACTTCTATAATCAAACTTGCAGAAGCTTAATCGATTTGAGCAAGATCAAATAGAACACATATAATAGAGAAGAAGAATCAATCACACATGAAACACAAAAGAATACTCTGGGGAAAGCCTCAGCTAAAATCCCCGCTATCTATATTATCATACAAGTGGAAATATCTCAGGATTACACAAAGCTTTAGCTCTCAAGCTATCCAGCTCTCAGTACAATCCCTCACTGTTGCTCATAGATAGAATAGACAACATATATTCCTTCTCTTCTGTCCTCCAAGCCTCCTATTTCCTTGCACAGTTTTCCCTAGTGCTCCATCTGTTACCTAGTGTGATATTTATCACACACACTGCTCTTGCCTCTTTAGAAACCGTGCAGTCCTCAAGGAATGAAGTCCTTCTGCATGTAAGAGATTTCCTCATGGGAATATTCTTGCAACTAATAGTACATTGTCCCTACCTTTAATCTCAACTGGTTCTTTGTCTGAACTGACATGCATGAGTTATTTATGAGATAATATCCAGTTATCTAAAGAACACTAGTTGCATGCATGCATGCATTAACTCACTGAACTCACAATTAGTTCCTCAAATTGTTTGGAACTAATTTAACTAGAGTTAACTGAGTTAACTAATTACAACTCAAATACAACTCATCTTTATCTCCTTAATTCATAGATAACTTCCTGAATCAAAGGGATAGTTGTTGTATGACTTCACAAAGACTTCATGTTTGAATTTCACCAACTATTTAAGTCAAGATGAATTGATTAATTATTTTTCAAACAGCTGGTGAGACTAAATTCGAATTTTAATTCTCAATTTTAATTCAAGGACAAATTAAAATTGGAATATATCCTAAAATTCTATCTATAGCAATGCTATTTATAAAATTTCTATTTTTAGCATTTCTTGTTGCTATTTTCAACAAGAAGGGTGTTGTATAGTCATGAGTGGTTGGAAAGGGAATGAAGAAGTACAGGAAGGCTTGGAAGAAAGAGAGATTTAGGAAATTTCTGTGAAAAGCCAGGAACTAAGTGTAGTCCCCAGTAAAGTTGCCAATTATGCTATGGGCATTAATGCATGGGTTTTTGGTGGTGTAGAAACCCTCAAGGATCTTCCAGGGATCCTTGGAAGATAGTCATATTAGCTACAACTGTCACAAAGATTCATGCACATCTATGCTTAACAAATGAATATCAAAGGGAGAAGGACGTATTACTTAGAGTCTTAGTGTGGTGTTGTTGGAGAGCGAAACGTAGCTAGGTGGAAGACCCCTGAGGTAGCTCTAGATCAAAACTTGCACATAGCAAAGACAAGTGTAAACATATAAACAAGTTATACTACCAATATCTCTGAGTGGACAACATAATTGGAGTTCTATATTGATGTAGAAGAGTAATTACAACCATTAGTTGTATCAACCTTCCCTTAACCTTCCAAATCATATCTCTCTCTCCCTTCTTAGTCGCTTCTAATGCCTTAGTCTGAGACTCTGCTCGACAATCAAACAGGAAATCCTTTCAAATGGTTCGACCTCTTTCATAATAGCCCTAGCCTTGCATATATAACATGTGAGGATATGGTTGCTAAGTCCTTCATGAGTTCCATTAGGAAAAAGCAGTGATGTTTCCATGCCTTTGTGCTCTTTGCCAATTGCATCCTCCATTAGGAATTAGTAATTTGCCCATATAGGTCGAGTTCTAATGTTTCCCTACATTTGTAAGCTAACATAGGAGAGAATCTTGCGACATTACTCGATCAACTCGTTCTATTGACCCATAGAAACTCATTAGGGTTCACTAATGCTCTTCCTGAGGTAACAGACAGAGTAACCCTAGGCACTAACACACCGTTAGCCTTGGTTGGAAGCTTTATAAAGCATGTTGCTAGTGTTTAGACAACGTTAGCTTGACAACTGGGCCTATGAACTTGGTCAGTCCTTCATTCATGATGTCTTTCACCTCTCAGATGATGAGGAGGTTATTTTCTGGTATAACACATATGCACTAAATAACATGATGCTCATGATAGCATGTAACTACTCGGACTACGTGAGTTAGTAGCCTGTGGATTCGATCTGACATCCCCGTCGTATGTCTCTGGCACTGGCATGGGACATCACCCATCTGGGCATACTCAGGGATCCCATGGGTCAAACCCTCAAGATTCTGTGCAATCACCTCCTCATTGTCGCTTCCCTCTTGATAAGGAGTGACCTCAAACTACCAAGAAATGCGCCTGGTGATTAGGGACATCCTGACATGGTATTTTGGTCCAACATCTACATTCATAAAATCAAAATTTCATGAACACATATATCTCAAAAGCAACAAAAAACAAGAAAAATTAAAATTGTTTATCTTTACCTCCATCATCATAATCCTCCCCCTCTAAGAATGGCATATGCAGATCTGTACAGAAGTTGGAACCATTGTAAGGCGAATCCTCCACTACATCAACTGTCATTGCATCCACGCAGAAAAGGCGGGTTTATAGGACATTTATTGGCCCCTAGTAATCCTGGCCATCAACTCGCACCAACGGACCATCCATGGGTCTCGTGGCATCAACAGTTCCACCTCAAATAGCTAGTAGTGGAACAGTAGAACTAGCTCCAGGAAGAAGGTCACTAGCACAGACCCGTAGAAAAATTGCTTCAGGTTTCCCATCTTAGCTTTTGATAGCTAGTGCTTCATGTTGACCTTCATAGCTTCCACCCAGTTGAAGATAGTGGGCATCGCGCAGTCGATAACATATCAAATCTTCGACTTGTTGGTCTCATGCGATGCTTGTGACCTAGCCACTCTATTGATGGTCATCAATAACACCCTCAACACAACATACCAAACAATCATAATATCAATCTTGCCCCCTTTTCTCTTAGTGCTTCTAGGCAATGTTCGGTAAGTAGCATGGCCACACTTGTCCCAATCGGCCTTGACTCATAGATT
>Ga0068628_1001198_pt1 | contig 10586 bp, 3 predicted proteins | sample InSIn2gowninarea_FD_77431 | JGI IMG/M metagenome (GOLD analysis project Ga0068628, IMG submission 77431) | Clean room microbial communities from NASA Spacecraft Assembly Facility at Jet Propulsion Laboratory, Pasadena, California, USA -... ... | reverse complement strand
GGGAGCTCATTGTTCCCTATAATCCTGAACATAATTGTGTGGCAGAAAGGAAAAACCATACTATTGAAGGATGTGTCAGGGCTATGCTACATGATCAAGATATCCCTCATTTCCTATGGGCAGAGGCATGCATGACAACTATCTACTTATAGAATTGAAGTCCTCACAGGATTCTTAACAACGACTCCGGAAGAAGCATTTACATGGAAGAAGCCAAGTGTGGATCATCTTCGGATATTTGGGTGTCCTGTGTATATTCATATACCCGAGGACAAAAGAAAAAAGCTAGATCCTACCAGCCTAAAGGGCATCTTTGTTGGATATAGTGCTTCATCAGAAGCATATAGAATTTATATCAAGGAGGATCGTCGAATTGAAGTAAGCAAGGATGTCGTTATGAATAAAATATATAAATAATATAAATATAAGTAACGAGGATAATTGTAATTATTATTAATTAATCATTGTTACAATTATCCTCGTTACTTATATTTACATTATTTATATATTTTATTCATAACATTGCCTTCTTCCTCAAAAAGCTTTGTCCTCAAAGCTTATTAATGAAAAAGGCTTGATCTCTTTTTCGGCTTCAAATGACTTTCTTTCTTGGAACAATCATCTTCGTCGATACAAGCTGATATGATCTTCTAAGTGATAAACAAAATTGTCACACTGAGAAGGGATTAGATCATCCTAGATTAATTTTCTGTGGAATATTCTGATCACTGGAATTTTGTAACGACTTGTCACCATAAGACTGGATTGTTGTTACGTCATTATTCTCTAGAATATCAGTGTGTTGTTTTTGGTCTGAATGGTCCCGATACGTAGCATGGTTGAGTTGTCTACTTTCATGATTCGGGTGTCGATATGGGATTTTACTTTCCTTGTTAGGTGTGTGGAAATTTTTTGATTTTCTTCAGGGGGTGATGTTGTTGAGTTCGTTACGAAACCTTCACTTGGGGTGTTTATCATCTGAACTCCAACATCCAAGCGCATCTTTTCTTCAACTTGCTTGTCTTCTTCTTGAGTTGTGACATTCACTAGATCGGTATTTGTTGTTTTGTCATCAACTTGAATTCTTACATTTGATGCTTCCTTTGTGAGCTTGGAGATGATCTTCAATAGACAATTCTTGATAGATGTAGCAAGATTTCCAAGAACCTTGAAACCCTTTCTTATAACCCTAGTCATAGTGCCAACAAAGATGTGATCTTCAGTCTCCTTCTTACACCTTAGCTCTAATACCATGTTGGAAAATCTGGAGACTTGTAGATTAGAACTTATTTTCCTTATCATGATGATTACTTGTGATGTTAGTTGATTCTTTATTACTTCTTTAGTTTTGTTAATCAAGCAATTATCAAAACAATGAAGATCACAAAGAGACAGAGTACACAAGGTATTGGCTCCAAGCTAGGGAAAAACCCCTCCAAGGGGAAAACCAAGAAAAATGCTTCTCTCTTTCTTTAGAATTTGCTTACAAAAGAGACTTCCAAGACCAAATGACCAAAGCCAACAAACGTTCCAAACCCCAAGCCAACCCCCAACAATATCTTCCTTAAGATAGCTTCCAAGACTTTGATATTGCTTCCTTGAGGTTGCAACTTCGACCCCTACAATAGAATTTCGGTCCTGCAATTTCAGCTTTTTGCAACTACTACAGAATTTCAACCTCCTACAACTGGCAGCTTCACAAACCCTAGCGAGACAAGAAAGAGATTCTTTGGCAAACATCGACTTCTACTCCTCTTCATCCTCCCAGCTACTCTTCTTCTTCTTCGCTATTGCATATCGAACTTGCTTGAGTTGAGTTTCCAAATAAGATCGAGCTCCTTTGTATTCCTTGAGGGGTCGAATAGCCCTCCTTTACGCCAACTTGATCTTGCTTCTGGGCCAACTTTGTCTTGGGCTTATCCATGACTTTTTCCTGACAAAATAAATGTTTCTCTTCATTACAATCCAAATGGGACTATGACACATGACCAATATTATTTTTTATCTTAGAAAGACCTATAAAGACCTAAAAGAACGAAGAATATACTTTTGACTCAAACTTGAGTATGAAACCCATACTCCAAAAATAAAATATATTTTTTGTTATTTCTCTTTCTTTCTTTATAAAAAATATATAATGTCATGATTACAATTACATCATAATAAAGACCGAACCTAGTTACAATTTTCAACAAGGGCAGCATATTTCCTTGGCAGGTCGAGTTATCCAGTTCCAGTGATTTAGCAAGGAAGAGGATTTCGAGCCGAAGGGAGAGCAATGGAGAGAGGGAACAGTTGAGAGAATTCCAAAGGAGTTTCCCAGGAGTTTTCCAATGCTAGAGAAGCAGGAAAAGGGAGGCCAAAATATTCTGCAAAGAAAGTTGTCCAGGTTGTGCGAGTTAGCCAATCCTGCTGAGGCCATCTCTGCAAAAACTCACAACTAGGAAAATAAACAGGAATATCCTTCTTCATGCTTGGCTGCTAATACTGCTACTCACACTCCCTTCTGGAATAAGTAGATCCGCTTGTTGCTTCAGCTACCGGCAACTAGAAATCTTAGATTTCCTCCTGTAAACTGGATTTGGAAACCCTTTGAGAAAGAATCCCTCAGTGTGTGAAATTTCTCTTCCACACGACACTGATCTGCAACTGCAAATACTACTGCAAACCAATTGCGCCTAGATCAAGGATCTGCTCAACAAATTCTCTGTTCTACTTCACCATAACTTCTTCCCGGCTTCACCACTGCTTGTTGGAACTGCTTCTAGACAAATCAAACTCTCCCTGCCATCTGCACCTGGAAAATCGAACCTCTGACTAGAAATTCGACCTACATGGCCAGCCTCTACGTAGACCCTAAAAAAATTGTTGTTGCTCCCTCTGAGCTGCGAATTTCTCCCTCTTTATCTCTAAACCTCTAATCTATCAAACTTGCTTTGATACCATGTGAAATTTTCAAGTCTATTGCAGCAACTAGAAATTATTCTTCTAACTGATTAAAAAATTAAGTGTATCTCATTTGCTATGGCAAATAACGAATAAAAACACAACTGCAATTTCCACCATAAAAATGCCGCAAAAAATAAAATGTTGAAAACTGAGAAATATAGAGCACACACAAAAAAATATGACACTGTTATTTTTGATAAATTGTCCCCAGAAAAACCCAATGCATGAAAATCGGTGCAACAGATGAGGGTTTCATTATTATGCAGCAGTGAAATTTTGAGTACAACAACATGGATGCCAAACTAGCAACCATGTCTGAGAGAAATAATGGCAAAATTACTGAGGGAATTTTACCCCTCCGCAAGCAATCCTAGCTCAATCTGGCCACTCGAACTGGCTAACTCGAACCCCTCTGCGCAAGCCTTGCGCAGTCACTCATACACACCGAATATGCCTCTAACTGACTATTGTTGCTCTAGAAATGATCCTCCGACCCTCTGGAAAATTATCACGACTCTCAGCAACTAAACCCACCTCTTTCTCAGCAAAATTGAATTGCCTCCTTGAGGCTACTACGCAATCCCTGGGTAGCCTCATGTGGAAATAACTCGACCTCCTCTCCTAACTCTCTGAAACTGGAAACCTCCACCAGAATCATTGTCTCTGCCCCTCCGTGTCCCTTTTGCCTTGAACCCTCTTCCTCTACTTAACCTTTGTAGTTGGGTAGCTCGATCTGCCAAAGAACTCACACTACTGGCTTCTCTCTCGTGTGTCTTGCTCCAACCCCATCGACCTCCTCTTCTAATCTGTCATTGGCTAATTAACGGCCATGATTAAATCCTCATTAACGGCTAAGATCATTTCTAAGTTGATCCATGTGAGTTTCTAGAGAAATCTCACCTTTCTCAATTAATTCCTGATAATTAATCATTTTCCCTAAGTTAGACTTAGGAAAAATTTAATCACTGATTAATTAACTTAATTAAGCCATCTCTAGGTATTTTCTCCTTAAACTTTTTCTAGGTTCTGGAGTTCCAGTGTTTCTAAGCCTCTTTGACCAAAGTCAAGACTAGAACACCTGTCCGATGCTACAAAATCAACACCCATTTCCTAAGAATATTTGAACATAATTTTTTAGACATTTGCAAGAGGATTTTTGCCATTTCTCAACAATGTTCATCTTGTTGGGCGCAGAACTAGGTGGTCAGGAAATTCGCACTTTTTAGGGTATTCCAGGCCAGCTGGAATTAGCCCGAAAGATTTATGGGTTTTGTTGGATTAGGTGTGAGGAACCTAAGGCTAATTTTTCATAATTTTTGGCGCAGATTTTGTTGAAGAATGTAACTAGGTTCGGTCTTCGTAATTATATTTGAGTCATAATGAAATGTATCTATCAAAACAAAGAAAAAGACTTTTTTATTATTATTAATATGACTTATTAAAGCATGGCTTTCATGCTTGGGTCATCATGTTTTAGGTGAAAATCCCCATTGAGGACTTATAGGGTTTATGCTAAGTCATTAGAGTCATTGTCCATTTAAGGAGACCCTTGGGCTTTTGAATCATGTAAAAAGATTTATTATTGAGTCAAATAAGTCATTTGTCACCTCCACACCAAGTCAGCCTCAAGGAGATCAAGTCGGCCTCAAACAAGGTAGTTCGACCTCACCAGAGGACTATATATTGGAGCAATTTGAATTCATTTGGAGACATTTTTCACACAAGTTCGATTCACAAGAAGAAGCAGCTAAAAAGTGCGAAATTGCAGAAGGAGGAGATTTGCTGGAAGAAGGAATATCGAAGTTTTGGGGCTTGTCTCTCTCTCACTCGTGTGGACTTACTAGGATATTTGCTGGAAGGACGAAGATACTGCTAGGTCGAATTTGTTGATGGTCTAACTGTTGGATCAAAGTTGTTGCTCAGCTACTACTGGGTCGAAGTTCTGTTGCTGCTAGGTCGAATTTATTGTTATCATCTACAAAAGGAAGGGTTGACTTGGTGTGAAGAAAGTTTATGTCATAGTGGGTTTTCACATCAAAAATATATTTTTCCTTTACAAATTAAATTCTTCAAATGGCAATTTGAGGTTTCTTTGGATGAGAAAGATTGTCCAATAGAGGAAATTTGTTCATGAGCTGCCAACTTAACACTCCCTCTCAACTAGCGAGAAATTTCTGACTGCAGTATATGTCCCATCTCAAATGTCTCAATATTATCAAGACAAATGTCACCTTTGCTTATCTTGGCTCATCTCTGCTCATCTCTGCTGAACATTCTCGAGTGTAAAAGAAGAAGAATTTGACATCATAGGGGAGCTCAAGCTACCACCCTCTTTCCAAGGACAATAAGCAGGATATGACTTACTGTGAGGCAAGGATCACAACTATCCTATCATCAGGACAATAGGCAGGATATGACTTACCATGAGGTAAGGATCACAACTATCCTATTGTTCGTTGATCTTCCCAACTTGACCCTCAAGAGTCAGTGGTGGAACCCCTGCATCCTCTCACTTGGGTAGGATACTACTACCATAAATGGCAAGGATCGCAACTATCCCAAGTCACCTCTCAACCCATTGGCCAGTTAGGGCGGATGTAATGTTTCTAATTAAGAATTAACAATAAATATCAATGCATGTGTTAGCTACGAAAAAATAAAAATTTACAATGCAACCACAAAACAATACACACGGGAAATGGAGCCAAAACTTTGAGCCATTGTATTAAATTTGGAAATATGAGTACATCAGTGGAAGAAAAATGGAACTTGGGCTTGCTACTGCAAGCATGCAACACCCAGGTGAAATAATGTGCAATCTCCAACTGAAATAGCTCAATTTGGCAATTCGCACTACTAAAAAATTCTGTTGTTGCTGCTGCTGGAGGTGAACTGTGGTTTCGGCCCTCAAATTTGTTAGAAAATGAAATAGGCAGAAATATTTTCTTTATATTGATAATTACTTGTGATATTCTTATGTTCCTTTTTTATCTTTTAGTTCATCAAGCAATTTCCAAAACAATAGCACAAAGATCACAAACACCAGATGTAGGTGGACAGCCAGGGCAAAACCCTATCTAGGGGAAAACCCAGTCAAAAAGTCTTCCTTAATAATTTCATGAGATGATCCAAGATTCTTGACCTAGACACAAAATTCCTCCACTCCAAGCCAACCCTTTCTTCCTTTTGTAGATGATAACAATAGCTTCGACCTAGCAGCAACAAAACTTCAATCTAGTAGAACCTCGACCCAACAGTTAGCCGAACAACAACTTCGATCCAACAGTTAGCCCAACAACAACTTCGACCCAACCGTTAGCCCAACAACAACTTCGACCAACAGTATCTTCATCCTTCCAGCAAATATCCCAGTAAATCCACACGAGTCAAGAGAGACAAGTCCAAAAACTTCGATCTTCCTTCTTCCAGCAAATCTCCTCCTTCTGCAATTTTGCACTTTTTAGCCGCTTCTTCTTGTGAATCGAACTTGTGTGAAATATTTCTCCAAATGAATTCAAATTGCTCCAATATATAGTCTTCTGGTGAGGTCGAATTACCCTATTTGAGGCCGACTTGGTGTGGAGGTGACAAATGACTTATTTGACTCAATAATAAATCTTTTTACATGATTCAAAAGCCCAAGAAGGGTCTCTTTAAATGGACAACGACTCTAATGACTCAGTATAAATCCTAGAAGTCCTTAATGGGGACTTTGCCCTAAAACATGATGACTCAAGCATGAAACCCATGCTTTAATAAGTTATATTAATAATAATAAAAAAATCTTTTTCTTTCTTTTGATAAATACATTTTATTATGACTCAAATATAATTATGAAGACCGAACCTAGTTACATTCTTCAACACTCCCTCTTAACTAGGGAGGTATTCATACTTACATACACAAGTACATGGAAGATCTCAAAACACATCGACCATGAAGAGTTTAGGCACTTACGGTGCCACGGACTAGATTCTTGACCAGGGAAATCTATCCGGGTGGGACTAAGATGGACTAAAGCTTTCAGCCTCTCTAGGTACCGTTAGGCTTACTTTCTAACCATCATCCCAGGGATATAGGTGTGCAATGCAAGGTCAGAGCTCTATGACCAACGCCACCCTCCCTACTACTTTGAGAACTAGACATCAACACATATGTCGGCCATATGTCCTCCTAGGCATTTTACACACTCAATGCCTCAACACATCAAATCTCTCTAACGTCAAGGATGCTTTTCAAAAAACTTTGAGAGATTTACCTGAGTAGCCACAACCCCAATCAGTAACAATCCTTCAAATACTCATGAGTAAACACAAACCTTTGGGGTCTTCTAACATCTTGATGCTGTCTCACAATTCATCACGGTAGGATTTCGAGGCTTCCCAAACAAATCTTGACAAAGGTTTCCTCAATCATTCAACTCCCTTTCCTACTTCACATGCAACAACCAAATCTAACTTTCCTTCTTTCAGCAGGTCCTCAATATTCATTCTCCAATTTTCTTCTCCAAGGTATCCATCATGACTATAATATGCCCTCTCAATTGGGGAGATATCCTTCTTTTTATCTCAACTCCCTCTTAACTTGGGGAGATTAACTTCTTACTATAACATCGGGAATCTTTCATGGCTTCCATCCTTCTTATCAAAGTTATCTTGACCATCATTATTCATATATCTTCTTTTATCATGCTTTTTAACCAAATCAAATTTACTTACGAACATCTTCATCATCTTGAAGATTATGTACTTGCACAATTTAGAAAGCAAGTGCAACTAGATCCATATAGAAACATGTAGTTAACCATATCAGAATCATACAATAATGGAAGCATTAAACTTTAGACATCAAATACTTAGTTTGGTTCATAATCAACAAGAAACACATATTTTTATACTTAAACTTCTTGATCGAGTTAGGTTATAACCCCTAGACCACATTAGTAACTCAATCAGGATATCCTTCTTATTATATCTAGGGCTTCGATATTTCTTCCAGAGATATGACATACTCTACTATAATATATTGCAAACCCTAGAAGCAATTCAAACAAGTACACTTATGATGCATCTAACAATTTTAGAATTCATATGTTAGACTTCTACTAGGATTTAATGCAAACCCTAGATTTCATGCACCTTAGACAACAATCAAAACCAATCACAACACAATCTAAGGTTTCAACTAAATGACCAACGTCTACTAGGGTTTGTTGTAAACCCTAGATTTTATCACCATTAATAGAAACAATATCACCATATCCTAGAATATCAAACTTTGACAAGGGCTTAATTGTAAACCCTAGAACTTACACACTATCAACAATTAGGTTAGCACATATCCATATCTAGGATTTCATAATCATGCACAAGCATATCAATATCCATTAGATAAGACCAAGACACAAATATCAATACATTTAAAGTCAGACACATAACAATCTAGATCAGACTAGGGTTTTGATCATATAGACAAACATACACCTAGCGTTTCATTCCTAGGAGCTTACTCTCTATACATAAGGGCTTTACTCATAAACTCTAATTTACCAAAATCTCAAGGTCTAAGAACATATTACCATCCAACCCTAAAGGACTAGGGTTTCCATATCAATACTAAGACACCAAATATGATATTCATCAAAACCCCAAACATCAAAAGAATAGTATTTTCTAGATTTCATCAACAACCCTATGTAGACTAGGGTTTTCACATTAGCATTCACATACCCTTAGGTTAGGGTTTTACAGAGAACCTATTAGGGTTCTACAGACATAATGATTTTAATGAGGGTAGATTCAATCTAATGATTAATCTCTCCAACAAGAATCTCTATGATTCAGGGGTCCTAGACATAACACTTGTTAGTAATCTAAAGCAGATTTCTTAGAATGAATGAATATACCTTTATCATGATGAGAAACAAAACTTATAGTCTAAGACATACCTTTGAGTTTTAGACAAACCTTATAGGACATCAATTCCAATAAGACTTCTATGCTTTGTCTTGAGAGGTCTTTTCCATGGCCCTTTGAGCATATCAACAATCTTTTCCTAAACAAGGAAAATACAAAAGAAATGTTATTAACATCTAGTGTAAACACATCTAGATAAGAAAAGGAAAACCAAATATAAAGGATAATACACGGAGTAAGATACTTAACTTTGGAAAAATGGTGAGGGCTCCCTCTTAATCTAATCTCGAGGGATACCTAAAATTTAACAAAACAATTCAACAACGTCTTTCCAAAGAATGTTAAACCTATAAGTGCTAGAAATCAAAATACAAAACAAATAAAAAACTGAAAGTAGAAGGGCTTAATAGTGTAATTCCTTTATTTCCGATTCTTCGCTCTTGTGCTTCTTTGGAGATCCTTCTTCAGCAACATTTGCATGATCTCTATTCTCGGATTTTCAGGACAATCACTTTTATAGTGACCCATCTTGTGACAGTTGTTGCATTCGATTTTGGATATGTCTATCTTCCTTCTAGGCCCTTTAAACTTCTTGAATGATCCTTTGTTCTTGTGATGAGCGAAGTAGGCATTTGAAACTTTTTCTTCTTCATTCTATTTGTTGCTTACTAGAGAAATCCTGACTTCCTCCTGACTGCAAGCATTCCATAGTTGTTCAAATGTAGGAGTCTCCTTCTAGCTGTTGAGACCTGATGAGAAGGCACTCCATGATGTTGGTAAACCTAGAAGTGCAGTGATTACAAGCTCCTTCTCTAGTACTATCTCATCAATTGCTTGGAGTTCATCTCTTAATCTAGCTATTCTCATAAAGAAAGATGCCATAGTGTCTTCCTTTGTCATCTTTATAGATCTTAGTTCATTTTTAAGGCTTGCTATTTGACCAAGATTCTTAATAGTGAATAGTTTTGATAATGCCTCATACATCTCTTGAGCAGAGTCTATGTTAGATATATAGGGGATGAGGTTATCCTTTATTCCATCCACCATTAGAGTCATGGCCAATATTTCTGTTTCCTTTATTTTTTCCTTTTTTCATCACTTGACTAATTAGTAGGCTTCTTTACCTTTCCCTTGACTAGATCCAAAACTTTATTCTTCTCGAGGATGAGGTCTATCCTCTTCTTCCATGCCCTGTAGTTAGATACTCCATCTAGCTTGTTTTCTCCTTTCATTGAGTTAGACATTGTCCTTGAAGATGATAGATTTGACTTCTTATATGATCCTTTTGATGACCCTTATTCAAAGCTTCTTAGAACTCCTTACTCTTCTTTCAATAGATCTTTGAGCTGCCTTTTTCCCATCTTCACCTTAGCTCTGATACCATGTTAGAAAATCAGAAAGGCAAAAATATTTTCTTTATATTGATAATTACTTGTGATATTCTTATGTTTTCTTATGTTCCTCTTTTATCTTTTAGTTCATCAAGCAATTACCAAAACAATAGCACAAAGATCACAGACACCAGATGTAGGCGGATAGCCAGGGCAAAACCCCTATCTAGGGGAAAACCCAGTCAACAACTCTTCCTTAATAATTTCACGAGATGATCCAAGACTCTTGACCTAGACACAAACTTTCTTCACACCAAGTCAACCCTTCCTTTTGTAGATGATAACAATAAATTCGACCTAGCAGCAACAGAACTTCGACCCAGTAGTAGCT
>Ga0068628_1001197_pt1 | contig 10587 bp, 7 predicted proteins | sample InSIn2gowninarea_FD_77431 | JGI IMG/M metagenome (GOLD analysis project Ga0068628, IMG submission 77431) | Clean room microbial communities from NASA Spacecraft Assembly Facility at Jet Propulsion Laboratory, Pasadena, California, USA -... ... | reverse complement strand
TAGTATTTCATTGCTTGCATTAGATGCATTGACCTTAGTGTAGATGTTGATTTCTCATTTGAATGTTACATTAATTTTAAAGTGATTGGATTAACAATGTGTATTGATTTTAGTGTAAACACAAAAAATATTGGAATTGTACATTGGTTTTTGTGTTATAGTAATTCAACTTATTAATATTGGAGAGCAAGAGAGACAAGGTATGATGTTTACTACAACAGCTCGAGCTAAAGATTTAATTGGTTTACGATTTCAACTATCTTTTTCATATAATCAATATGAAAAGATGACAAAACTAACAAGGGTGACAATAAGAATAGTAGAAGAAAATAGTTTGAGATTGATCACAATGAAGACTATTTGTAATTGACTACATTCTTATTATTCACATTTTCTATCATTCACAACTATTACATTGTCACTTTGCATTCAAATAATTTATTTCATCATTTTTCATCATTAAAGTTATTAACAATATTTATCATCTCAACAAACTGAGGTAACTAAGAAAATTTAAAATTAAAATGACCAGATTAATCTCAGACATATTTAACATATTTAAAATAATTATATTAATAGTAGATGTATTTACATATTATTTATAAAAATAATCATATCTTCGATAGATTTTCCTTGGCCACACACAACTGAAACCAACCTAGATCCATCTTAACTCCGGATCTATCAAGTGTGAAGAGGGATCAAGTCTCTCAAGGTGCAAACCTATTTTTTGAGTGAAAAACTTGAGGAAAGGTTTACACCTAGAGAGATTTATCCCTCTCGGCACTTGATAGATCCAGAGTTAAGATGGATCTACACTGGTTTATAAAATAGTTAAAGATTATGATATATTAGATTTTATTATATATTATAGTATATGTGTTTTTATTTAATGTAAAATAATGTTTTTCATGAAAAGATATATATATATATATATATAGATATGAATTTATAATATAAAATGAGATTTATAACCTTAAGGGTTAGCTTAATTGTTCAAGTACCTTTGCTATTGAGAGGTCACAGGTTCAATTCTCTCTCAAGGCGAGGGTCGTGGTTGCTACAAATATTCAGTGTTCAAGTACCTTTGCTATTGGGAGGTCACATGTTCAATTCTCTTTCGTGGTGAGGATCGTGGTTGGTACAAATATTTAATGGACATAGCGATCATTGATCTTTGGGGTCTGGGAACCATATATATATATATATAGAGAGAGAGAGAGAGAGAGAGAGAGAGAATTAATTATTTATTATGTTAATAAGGTATGAGGTTTATGATTTCTCTATATTTATTTTAAGTTATATGAGATAGTAATTTGTTAATAGAGAAATATTTATATGAAATGAAGATTATACATCCAAAAATGTTGTATTATTTGAGGAAGATAAAACGTTAATTTAACTTGAGGGTTAGCTCAATTAGTTGAGTCCCCATATTTAATATATATTTTCTATTGAAATGTCATGGATTCAATTCTTTCGACATAGTACAAATATTTTGTGGATAAAATATATTTTCTATTAAGAAATCATAGGTTCAATTCTTTCAACATAATACAAATATTTTGTAGACATAATAGTCACCAATCTCAAAATCTATAAACTACATAAAATTAACAAAATATATATATATATATAAATAAATATAAATAATTCATTTTAAAATATAAATATTAAAGTTTTCTATATAAAATTATTCCTATGTAACATTTGTTTATGCTTTTCATTAGTAAATTACAACAAAAAAAGAAAACCACTATTAAAAAAATGAAAATACTATGGAATTTTGAAAATTAATATAGTTCACTATAAACTCGAACTATACACCCTAAAATTTTAGAACTTATATTCAATTAAAACATAAGCATCAAAGTTTTTTTACCTAAGATGAGAAATATTGTTGTTCCAATGTAACATTTGTTGTGGGTTTTCACTAACAAATTACAAGCTCAAAAAAAACCACGGTAAGAAAATACTATGGAGTAGTACATTTCTAGAATAAATGTATTCTGCTCTAAATTATAATTATGTACTCTTCTCAATAAAAATTCATTTATTAAAATTTTAGAGTTTCTATGGTTTCTTATTTTGCTTTCTATTTATAAGCTTAATTAGAAAGACATTATTAAATCATTCAAATAACTAACATTCTAGTTTTCTTAATGTATTTCAATTAAGTTGTACTATATCAAAATATTTAAATTTTAAATACTTAATAATTTATTTAAAAGAATGGAAGATTCCAATATTTAAAAATATATATATTAATTTTGAAATATTTAAATTTTAAATACTTATTAATTTAAGTAAAAGAATGGAAGATTCCAATATTTAGAAATATATATATTAATTTTGAAATATAAAAATATTATTGTTAAAATCATAAATAATTAACATTGAAATGTTCAATTTACGTTTATGATATTATTAATTGTTATTAATGCTTATATCTAGTTAATTATAATATATAAATCTATTTTATTATATTTTAATTTTTAAATAAGTAGGTATAAGTAATTTTGGTGTTAATTTTATTGGTTGAATATGATTTTGACATTAAACATATTATAGCTAATGAGAACTAGGTTGTTGATGCACTCAGTGGAAGAGTATGTGCAACGCATGTTACAATGATTAGTATGTGTAAATCTTGTCTCGGGAATTGAATTTTGAGGTTGTTAATTTTAATGAGCATTATTTATAGATAAAAGAAGGCTTTCAGCAACAGAATATAAAGTAGTATGAGTGTTATAAGTTGGAAAAGAATGGAATTATTATGCATAAACATAGAGTTTATGTCTTAGATTATTATGAATTAAGGACACTTGTATTTAAAGAAATGTATGATGTTCCATTGGTTAGAAATTTTAATTACTAGGAGACAATTGTATTAGTAAGAAGTCAATAATTTTGGCCAAGAATAAAAAAGGATGTAGTTAAGTATAAAGTCAAGAGTATGAAATGTAAAAGAATAAAGGATAGGCACAAACATCCAATAGGTTTACCACAACTACTACTAATTTTGAAGTGGTAATGGGAATTGATAACTATTGATTTTATCATTATGTTTCCCATGAAAAGAAGGAAACATGATTGAATGATGGTAGTGGTGGACAAATTAAGCAAAACTTTCCACTTTATTCTAATTAAGTTGGCTCGTAAGGCAACTGACATTGTAGATATTTACTTGAGAGAGATTGTTACGTTGCATGGGATACATCTTAAAATTATTTAAAGTAGAGGTCCAAAGTTTGCCTCAAACTTTTGAAAAGGATTATTCTTTGTTTTTGGTACAAATACAAACTTTAATATAGAATATAATCCACAAATAGATGGGAAAATAGAGAGAGTCAATCAAGTGATTAAAGACATGTTGAGAAAATATGTCATGGATAAGTTATCCAAGTGGGAATATTAGTTGAATTTAGTGGAATTTTCCGACAATAATGGATATTAAACTTCACTACAAATGGACCCATTTAAGGCATTGTATGGCAAAAAGTGTAATACTCTAGTCAGTTGGGACAAACCAATAGATAGAGTGACAGTTGGGCTAGAGTTTCTTAGAGAAATGGAAAATTAATTGATCAAGAGATCGAGTGTAATCTAAAGGAAACATAGGACAAGCAAAAGAGTTACGTAGATAAAGGTAGAGTAACAAGGGAATTAAAAATAGGAGATCATGTGTTTACAAAAGTGAAACAAAATAAAATTTCCTTAAAGTTGGTGAGTTGTACTAAGCTAACAACTAGATAATGTAGTCCATTGAGATCTTAGAGGGAATAGGGCCAATCACATAAGTTGCCTACTATCATAAAAGTTCATAATGTGTTTTATGTGTTATTGTCGAAAAACATATATATGACTAACCATGTCATTGATTAGGCTTTGATCTAAGTGGAACTAGAAGGAGACTTCCACGTGCATATGATGTATAAATTAGACAAAATGTCATTATGCTTAGAAATAGAGCCATAGGGTAAGTAAAGGTCCAATGGCCCATTACATCCCTAAAGAAGTAAATCCTAGTGTTAGAGGATGCTATGTGGGAAACATATCGATGATTATTTGAAATTTCTCAGTAAAAATTGTCACTACTATCTACAGTGATGATGTCCACTGAGGATGGTGAAAAAACTAAGGGGAGGGTAATGTAATATCCCATTTTTTATGCCTATACTAGTAATGTAATGTTAATTTTGAAACTCACTGACAAATTTCAATCATGGGACTAGATTCCTCTTTTCGAGAGGACCAATTTTGACTTTGAAGCACTTGATTTGGACAAGGGAATGTGTATTTTTTAATTGAAGCCTACGTATGCACAAAAGGATAGGTTGGTGTCGGACACCTAATCCTAAGTGGGTTAGTGTGGAAGTCGAATGGACAAAAGCAGTCCAAGAGACCTTGGGATCTGAAACCCAAGAGTCACAACATTGTATTATAAATGTACATCTCTTGTTAATAAAAATGTAATGAATGATCTATCTTTCATATTGTCTTTGTTGTCCATGTGTGTTTAACATGGTATCAGAGCAGGCGATTGCTGGTCCTGCCCCAATTTGAGCCACTTGTTTTGTGGTCTCTATGTATATGTCATTTGTGCAGACCTTCCAGTTCTGCCCATTACCTATAAATCTCCATTAATTCATTTTTTGCCAGAAATCTGCTGCCTCTCCTACCTGACCTCTGGTGCACTGTATACGCTGCACCTGACTTTGGCTATTTTAAGACTCTCTTCTGCATTACCTGTGCCCTCTGTCTGCCATATTCCATTTATAAGACCTGCGCCTGACATTCACCTGACATGGGAACGTTTGCGCTTGACATTCACTTGACAGAGGAATGTTTGTGTTGTTCATCCGAATAAGTTGATTGCTCTTTGGCTGCCCTGACATAAAATCCATAAATGTTTCATAAAAGCGCTGGTCCGACCTGCCTGAACGTTAGTCCCTCTGCGCATATGCCTGAACGTTTGCAGTCTCCTGAGCGCTGCCTCTGTCCATAACTGCGCCCTAACGCTTGTCTCAGGTCTGCTCGACTGCCATTATATCGCAGCATTATCCCAGCCATTGTGACTATGGTTACCTGCTTGAAACGCATGGTGGTAAGATAGGCCAGGGATCCCTTGTTTCCTGCTGCAACCTCTTCCACTCAGAATAATCAATACGAAAGACAAATTGTGTACACCTCTGGACCTATCTTCGGTTGTTGGAGTAATCTTAGGAACAATCAAATGTTCACCATTTTCACCGATTGTTAGTTCAACCCTTCCTTCATTACCATGCGAACACGCAGTACCTTCCCTTCGTTATCAGCTCTGTAGGTAAAACCTGAATCACAACGTCTACGTATTGTTTCTGTGGATCGATATAGGCATCAAAATCTGGTTTGCGGGCTTCGATACTTGCTTTAATACTTTCTAGGCTGTGCCCACGTTCGGCCATATCACGCTGGATTTTCCAAGCGAATTTGACCTTGTTGCTGATGTCCAGATAGCAACCCTTTCACAATCTCTACGCTTGGCTATCACAGTCCAGTCCAAGTTGAGTCGCTGGAATTGGCCGCCGTTCATTTGACAGAAACTTCGATCTTGACCTCTGCTCCCTCGAGTTGAAACTGGAACCCCAAGCCTTGGGCGCAAGCTCATCAACATAATCCATCTTCTAAGATTAATCAGCGATCAGTGTGATGAAAATTTCCACCGGCAAAGTGTGGAGTTAGCGCTCCAAGTCATCAAAAGCATTGGATACGACCTGAGTGGTTCGACGCTGACAATCAAAGACCTTTTCGCAGAACGCAACATTTGCCATAATACTGGATATTATAAAGACTGCAAGGGCTTTAGTATTATGCAGTTAATTTTTTATGGCGGTTTCTATGTATCGTTGAGCAGTTTGTTATATACGCAGTTTATATGATTCAAAGCATTGCGGTGTTTCCAGCATTACAGATATATATTTGATATATTGATATATATTTTGAAGTGATCCCTTGAGAGTTTTTTTACAGTGATATAAGAAATGCTGATATAAGAAATGTTGATGCAAATGTTAGAAGAAAATAAAGTGCATAAGGCTGTGGTATATGGATTCTGATTATCACTGTGCCCAGGATTCCTCTGCCTAAGTAGTGGATTACTTGCCCTGAATTTATGAGCTCTTGCAAGTTGTTTTAAATGTATAAATCCATTACATCATGTGATTCATTGTATGTCATGATCCTTGTATATATCTTCTAGGTGGCATGTAAGAAGGAATACAAACAGTTGTCCGTGGGTGCTCATGGGAAATAAGAGCACAAGTATATGTTTATTCTTCCATCTTCATCTATTGTCATGACATTGAAGTTGAAAAGTTAGTAGGCAAAGCACTCAAGCTATGAAACACTTGGATTCATAGAACGTGAGCGAACTTGACTATTTAATGTAGTGTGGACACTGCCTTGATTCTCGACATAGGCATGGTGTATCGTTCTCAAGGATTTGCATAGCCAACGGGTTTTATTCAGAAAAAAAAAAAAAAATTTCTTTGTATCTTACTCTATTGACTGGAGTAGAATCATATCGACACCCTTTCTCTCATTTTCAAACGAGGAGGAGGAAAAGGTATGAGATAATCTTCTCTGACAAGTGAGAGAATGTGTCAAGATCTTCCTGCACGTTGAAGGCCTAGTGCACTCCAGGATTAGCAGACATAAAAGACTTGTATTGCGGTATTCAATGACATTTTTAACAGCTAAGTCTCAATGTTGAATAGTGTGAATGGTGTGTGGGCATTGATGAAGAGGTCGGAATGGTGTTGTAGTGAATTAGTGCATTACAAAGTCCATTGTTGAATGTTGCTCATACCTTGGTCTAAGATTCATGAGAATTGTGTGTTGATTAAACTCGTGTATGCATATGGTGTGAATGCTACCCGCAAAAAAAACAAAAATAAAAATAAAAAATTATACATTCAAGTATTGATACCATTCAAAAAAAAAATTGGAGGAGCTCAAAACACAGTTATCTAGTTACTTAATATATTGTTGCTGGCTGTTGGTATTCTGGGTCAATTTCTACCATACCAGAATGAGTTTGTCACAATTTAGATGCCATTTAGAGACTATTTGTGTGGCTGTATATTCTTCTCATTAGCTGATACTAAAGTGTTGATATACGTTGAAGAGTGAAGGAGTATTTGAAGGATCCAAACAAGTTTGCAGTTGCTGCTGCCCCAATTGTGGCATTGTAGTTAAAACTCATTATAGTGCATTGATTCCTTGATTTCACTGCTGCATAAAGATTTTGGTGAGCTGATTGTAATCCTTTATATTGCACACTGATCATTCGCTGACATTTATAAAGGATATTGCTGTGTATTGTGAGTAGATATTACTTTTCTGCATTGAGTAGTAGTTGTGATCAGTTTTTTAAGGTGTAAAACAGACATTGAAGAAAAAATGGCCAGAACCAGTGAAGTATTACAATTCCTTAAAACTCTGATATTATCTACTGTTGATGACACATTACAAATCAGCAAGGGATCTCTCTTAGACATTCAGACATGTCTACAAAATGCACAGGAAAAGATCGATTTTTTGCAGCTTGAATCACAGCTACAGCAAGAAGAGCTACATCAAAATAGACACCATTCTGAACCTGTTTTTGTTCAGAACATTGAGACAACCACCCATCAGCAGCATGTTAATAATGTTACAGTTTATTCAAATAAAGCAGCAGTTGTATATGCAGATGCAGAAACTCAGTCTGCACTTCCCAAGCCCATCATGCCTTAGGGCTTACCTTGCCATCCAATATTGCAACTGAAAAAATATACCATACATACCTTATAACATTCAAATACCTTTGCACTTTGTATCCCTTACTTGTCGTGGCCAACTATAGCTCTTCTCTTCTTGCACTAGCTATATTTTCCTGCACCTCAAATGATCCTCAAGAAGGATCCACTTATCACATCTCATAAGGAGGTTAGAAGTATCCAAATACTCAAATATACATGCAGGAAATATAATCAATGATCAAATCAATAAAACTAAACAAAAGTAAAGACATAAAGAAGTAACATAAACTAAAAAAGTACTTATCTTTAATGAGAGGTGATAATCTCCATCTCGAACCAACCTTCAAGAATCATGATTGTCCATATAACATTGTTGCCTTCACTATATTTTAACCAACTTCATCAACAACTAAGCCTAATTGAGACTATCCCATCTATGCTACGTCAAACTTGTCACAAGTTCTAGAACATCTTCACATTTATCATGCTAGTGTTTCTAGATTGCATATCTTAAATATTTGTCATAATCTAGGGTTTCATCCAAACCCTAACCTCATAATATCCATCAAACCCTAATAACTAGATTCCCTAGGATTTCCTTCAAACCCTAGTATTCTTTTAGGCCTCCTCCATATTCTATTGCTTCCATCAAAGATGTCTTCATGAGGTGATCTTAATGAAATTTCTTTAGCCTAACTCTAATACCATCTTAATTTTTCTTAGTGCTATACTTTTCTTTGCTTTAGATTTGCATTTCTTCATTTACATATTAAATTCACCCCACAACATGATAACATTATTCAACACATATGAAATTATATAGAAATAATAGTATCATCATCAATGCAACAGAACTTAAAGGAACAATAGAAGAAAATAGTTCACACAAAGGGACACGAGGATTGGTCAGAGACCATAGAAAAAACCACTATGGGGAAAACCCTTTTAAATTCTTCTTCTTATTATATTATCATAAAATGCTCAACAAAGAGAGAGAGAGAGAGTACAATGATCCATATATTCAACCACATAATTATTCAACAAAATACTCTAAGCAGCATCCAAGAGATGGACACAACAATGATAATAATCAAAACCCTGATTCAAAATCTTGTGATCAATTGTCAATGTCTGCGGTCAACTACCAAATTCTATGGTTAACTGGAAAATTGAACCCTACTTTCAACAACACGCAAAGAGTGTACATTCATGTGGCTAAAACCCTCCAACCACATTCATGAGCCTGCGTGCGTTCAGTTACAACCAAAAAATCATTCTGTCATCCCTGCGACTAGAAACCAAAACCATAAATCTCACACGCAAGCTTTAGACCTTGCAATTTCTAATCTGTACAACCAATCTCCTCGAACCACCTTAGACTTGTGCAAGCCAAACCAAAGAAAGAAGAATGATCATGATGATGTCCAAATGAGGGTCACTTGACTTGTATTTATAGCCATTCGAGGGTGCCTAATTTCTCTTTTGGGCCAACTGTTAAACACACATGGACATCAAAGACAATATGAAAGATAGATCATTCAGTACATTTTTATTAACAAGAGATGTACATTTATAATACAATGTTGTGACTCTTGGGTTTCAGATCCCAAGGTCTCTTGGACTACTTTTGTCCATTCGACTTCCACACTAACCCACTTAGGATTAGGTGTCCAACATTCCCCCCTTAATCCGAAGGGTTATGTATTAGTCCAAGAAGAGAGCTGTAATACAAAATGTGCAAATATGCATGGCAGCACTAGGCTGAATGTGCTCTATGAAATGTTGGTATAAAGGGCGGTGGTTTAAGGATGACCACCAATACTGGAACGCTTAGTGCAGTTCCCGGAACTCTTCCAAAACTGGCAAGAAACTGAAGTTTTCTGCCAGAGGAAGTGATCCTATTGTTTTAAAGAGGGAAACCTTCAACCATAAAAGGGAGGTCTCACCCCGCATAAAAGGTAAAAACTTCAACCTGAAAAGGGAAGTCTCAACCTGTGATGGTTTAAGGATAACCAACAACTCTGGAATGCTTAATGCAATTCCTTGAACTCTTCCAAAACTGGCAAGAAGCTGGAGTCTTCTGCTAGAGGAAGCGTTCTCAATTTTGTTGCCGGAACTCTTCCAAAACTGGAAAGAAGCTGAAGTCTTCTGCTAGAGGAAGTGTCCCAGATTGCCAACTGAAGGCATGTTCACGGGCATCTTTGTCTCTGGCTACAACTCTGAAACTGGTGTGGCAGGTTGTGGCTCAGGCTCGCTTGATGTGACTTTGAAGCTTGTAGATGACCATCATTTCCCCCCCTGTCAGATACAAGGTGAGATGATGGAGGAAACTCAACTGCAAGACTGTTCAATACTCTAGAACAAGTTCTGACATGTGTTTGGAATATCTTCTTGGCTGTTGATGCCCATTGCCAAGAAGCGATCCATCCAAGATGAATCTTTGTTCTTGCAGGACATTTGTTTCTGAAGCATCTGTTTGAAGAATGGCTGGTTTTATGACAGTGCTCACATGGATGAAGATCAAAACAGTGATCTTTCAAATGGCCAACTCGATCACAGTGTTGGCATTTCACGATCTGTTGTTGTTGCTGCTGCTGCTGCTGTGGAAGAGGGGCAGAATCTGGAACTGCTGGAGCTGAATTCTCATGAGGAGCAGGTGAACTGTCATAAATGAATCCAACACTCTGAAACTGAATGGGCTTGGCATAGTCTGGAATATGAAAGGACAAGTCCTTGTCATATCCAAGACCAGTTCTGTGCTTGTTGTGGACAAGCTGTTCCCAAGGTCTGATGATGGGCTTGG
>Ga0068628_1001191_pt1 | contig 10611 bp, 9 predicted proteins | sample InSIn2gowninarea_FD_77431 | JGI IMG/M metagenome (GOLD analysis project Ga0068628, IMG submission 77431) | Clean room microbial communities from NASA Spacecraft Assembly Facility at Jet Propulsion Laboratory, Pasadena, California, USA -... ... | reverse complement strand
GGTCATTATGTCATCTTGAAATTCAATCCTTCAAGGTCTCATTAGGTCTTTTAGGGTTTTTCAAGATTTCATTAGGTCATTAGGGTTTCCAAGGTTCCAATAAAACTCCATTCCATTGCATAAGAATAACAAGTAAAGGGTGATCAAATAACATCTCTTCACAATGTGAAGATGATTTTTAAAGAGAAATGCTTATTTCATCATGTAATTTTGAGTTTAAATGTAAGTTTTTATATTTTCATTATGTAATTTTATGTTTTTCAAATGCAATAATTTCACCATCTCAAGATGTTAACTCAGTGTTCCAAAGATGCCAAACCACCAAAAAAATTCAAATTCAAAGAGTTTTCAAAGACCATCAAAATATCAAATTTTCAAAGGAAATAGTAGAGTGAAAGGGTAAAATTTCAAAAAGTTAAGTGAATGCCAAAGGGAGTTGTCTTCCCAAGGGTGCCTAAATCATCATTTTCCACAAGCATTAAACCCTATTTTCCTCTCCCACTGAGCTAGGGTTGGCTATGGAATTAGAGAAATCTGAGTAGAGGAGGCATAAGGGAGGTAATTTTAGCAAGTATGAGGCCACTCCAACTCATAAATATCATGTCTACATCATTTTTCAGGAAGTCATTCCAAGGGACAAATCATTGGCCACACATAGGGCCCGTTTTTCTTCAAACTATGTTTCTGACGAAACAGAGATGAATTTGACAAAAGTGAGAGATGATTTTGTCCATCATAGGCCAAGTATGAAAAACTACCTTAAGATTTTACACGTGTCATGGTTTTGGAGAAATGTCAAAAATAGAGTTGCTACAAGAGGTTTTCTGCATTTATGGAGTGACCTTGGGAAAATCAATTTGTCTCATAGTTGGAGTGTCCAAATGAATTACTTGATAAGTCAAATGGTAACTAGCCATAAATATATTTCCAATGAGCTATCATGAGCTCAACTTGGAGTTGAGGAAGGCCTCAACAAGTTGCTTGCAAGAGCACACTACGTTTTTGCACCCTCATTTTTCAGTTTTTGGCCAATCTTGGGACAATTGATTTTTGAGGGGCTATACTTACTTATTTTCAGTGCTTGATAGGTCCACTGTGTAGCCAAGAGAGATATCTTTCCAAATAGCTACTATGAGCTCAATTTGGACACCAGAAACTCATTCAAAACTCACCTGCAACATGAATGGTGCATTTGGCAAAGAGATGGCGCCTGGCACAAAAATGGCTTGTTGAGAAGTCTTGGGAGAAACAATTTTTGAGGGGCCAAATCAAGTTCATTATGCAAACTAAAGGTATATTTGGAAACTAGGGAGGATAGGATTTCCCATGAGCTATCCTGGGCTCAATTTGGACACCGGGAAGGCACTAAAAATTTGGTGGCAAAATGGATGGCGCGCCTGGAAAAGAGATGGCGCGCCCGACACAAAAATGGTGCGTTTGACAATTTTTTGATTTTTCATTGTTTTTTCTTCAAATTTGATTTTCATCTTGGGAAATAAAGTTTTTACTTATGTAATTGATGATGTAAATGTAATTATGGTGTTTTTACTATTACCTAGGGTAAATACATTAGGTAAATGGACATAAGGAGGTGTAATGAATCAGTTTCATTGTAATTAGGGATGAGTCACTTTGATCACCCTATACTCTAGCTATTAATTTAGATTTTGGTAGAATTGCTCCTCCCCTCATGAGGTTGGGAGGAGTTTTTTTGAGGCCTATATATTGTATTTTTCAGTATTTTCAAAGGTGGGACTCAGTTGGATGCTACAGGATTGATCAAAGACATTATTGTATCATAATTTGCCCAGTTTTAATAGATGAGTTGCAGCTATTTCTTTGGGATACATGTGGTATGGTTGTATAGCATTGTTTTTTCTCCAGTTTCATTTGTATGAATGTATTGTTGCTCCATATTCCATTACATGTATATTGCATGATCTCTTTCAAGTTGATAAACATAAATCATCTAAAATGCTCTGTTTTGGGCAAATTTTCATAGTTTATTTATCTTTCTTCAGTTTAGGAAGAAAACATCTTTCATTCTCTTCCTAGCTCCTCACCTTTCTGAATCATCTCATCCCAAGAAACCCTAATGTGCTAGCCTACCTACCTACCTTGTCCCTTTGAATGTCTGCAATCAATTTTCCCTGACCTAGCTTCTTTGACCTAATCCTCATCGAACAACCCAATTTCAAATAAACAAAACCCTCTGCACTTTATACCTAACCTAAAACCTTAATCCATCCAGCCCTCTTGGCTGTAATTCTTCGGAGAGAGCCCTCTATGGCCTGGTAGGGCTAGCTACCAAGTCAAAAGATTGGTATGTGGTTACCTCAGCTGGAATTTTCCTCAGACTTGGAGATCCGAAGGAGTGATAACATATTGGCGCCATTGCCAGGGAACGAAAGATTCATTTTCCCTGGGTGTGTGACAAAGTTTAGATCTGATTGTTGATGGTGAACAATTGTTGGACACATAAGAAAGTTGTACCATCAACCTGGTGACTCCATTGAATGAAAGATCTAGAAAATCAACACTTCATGGCGACTCCACTACATTAAGATTAGTAGCTTGAAGAATTTCCAAGATGGAATCTATTGCAAGAAGGTATGCTCCAATGAAAAGAGATCACATTCCAGGTTTCCCAAATAAAATGCCTAAGGTAAATTGGCAAAGCAATTTTCCTATGTTTAAAGATGATGATAGGAATGATGTTGCTTTACATTTGGTTAAATTTCACATGCATACATGCATGTTGAAGGTTGAATTTCCTTAAGATTGCCTCTTAAAGATGTTCATGGCTTCTCTTGAAGGAAAAGCACGATCTTGGTATGAAATTCTATTGCCTTCTTGCATTTATTTTTTAAAGGATTTTCATACCATGTACTTTGAAAGGTATATAGAATCTTTTCCATCCTTAATATTAGTTCAGAATTACTGTAAACATGTTGATAGTTTTATTGAAAATCTTGAGAATGTTTATGGAGATGATGAATTCATGGATGATGAGATCATGGAAGCCCTGTATGAAAATCCATTTCAGCAGCATAAAGAAAGCTTAGAGGATACTTGTCAAGATGCTCAGGAAATTTCGCAGGAGGCTAAAGATCTTTGTACAGTTGAAAATGGTGTAAGACAAGGTCTTATCTTAGATCTACTTGCAGCAGAAGATGGTATGAAGGAAAATCGAGTTCCAATTTCAGATTATGATAAGGTCAAGCTGGCTATTCCAGATCTAGATTCAGATTGTGATGCTGAAGATTATGTTGTTCCGAATCCCATGAAGGAGAGCTCTATTGTTGAGATCACCTTCAATGAAGAAAACAAAGTTATCGACTCAAGTGTTCTCATCCCATCAGAACAAATTCTTTAGAAGGAGGTAATCTAGTCCCTTTATGAAAAAAGGATGAGATTTTTGTTTAAGTAAGTGAAAAATATTATTTGGATGACTCTGTGGTAAATGATAGAAATTTCAATTTTGAGTTTCAAGAAAAATCTGAAGAAGCTAGTCACTTTGATACATGTTGGAATTTCTAACCCTAACTGTTAGAAACCCTTCATGTACTTTACTGATTTATTCCTACCTACTTGTTCGATTAATTAACAAGTTATTTTCCATGTAAATACTAGAAATAAATACAAGTACATGCTCAACGCATTACAGATCATCAATTGAAGGAAACAAAATAAGCACACAAGTGACACCATTGTTTTTGAACCAATGTCCTCGAAAAACCCAATGCGGGAAAACCAGTGCAACTCTATGAGGGTTTTATTATTATGCAGTTTCTGAATACAATTTGCGTGCCAAAATTGGCTCACCCAACAAAGAATAATCTTAGCAGTATTACCTCTCTACTCGGAAGCAGATATTCTGGCTGAAACCCCGAATGAACACTTCAACAGCTCCCTGCTTCAATCTGTCCCACGAAAAATGTAGTGGTTGCCTCTAGGGATTGCGTTAGCCCTTCCTGGCCTTGCGTTAGCCCAATAATCCTTGCGTCAACCTCTAGAGGTACTGAGTCAACCTTTAGAGCCTCTGTGTCACCCACGTTGGCTCTCTGAGGCACTGCGCAACTCCTGGTTGGCTCTGCGTGGGCCCTACATGGCTCTGCATAGCCTCTAGCTGGCTCTGTGCCCATCTCTCTTGGCTTCTTTGCTGATCCTCCCAGTACTGTCTCTCTACCTCTCTGCTTCTTTATTCACTGCCCCTCGCTTCTAATCACTAGCTCTATCTCTCTTAGCAAACCCCACTCTAGAGAATATAATGACTAATCATTCTGGTGTGTTCTCTAAGTGACCCTCAAGCCTCCTCTTATTCTTTTCTCGTTGAAAAACAATAGTCGAGATTAAGTCCCTAATCAATGGTTAAGATTAGATCTGACTTGATCCATGACTTTTGGACCATTCTAACACAGTTTTATATTAATTCACATTAATATTTTAATTTCCCTAAGTTTAGACTTAGGGACTCCATTAAAAATATTAATTATTTTAATATCTCCCAAACTGTTTAGAATCTGCCCAAACCCTTTCTGGGTATTGGAGATATCATGTGCCTTAGCCTCTCCACCAATTTTTGTGGCTAGAGCACATCTGATGATACCCCAAATCAACAATATACAAGACCATATTCAACATCCTTGTGAATCTTTAGGAGGGAAAGAAGACAATTACTGTTTTAGCAAAAGAAAACAAAAATTACTCTCTCTTCTGTCTGAAGATGAGATAGATCAACTCCTGAAAAGTCATGTTATAGCCCAAGCTAATGCAGGTTTGTAGTGTTCACATAGTCAAGAAGGTGTTAGTGAAACTTCTTCCACTTTTGAAAATGAAAATCTAAGTTTAAGTGAGGACAATCTTGAAATTAGATTTATAAATCAGCATGAAAAAAGACAATCTCATTTTTCAATGTTCATATTTGATGAAACTATACAGGAAATTGTTGTGAGTAAATCAATTTATGATGATTTCCTACAAGGAGATCAACTAACATATATTGTTTTCTTTCATGAAGATGATAGGGCTATCATGTTTGATAATCTTGAAGAATGTTTTTTGTTTAAGAATGACTTAGACTATGAATTTGAGGAGTATGAGCCTGAGAGAGAGAGTATGCCAGAAATTGAGTCAGAATTTCTCATGCTCGAGGAATTTACAACCAACACTCAGATAGCATAAGGTTATACTTCCCAATGCCTTCCTATCAATCAACAATCAACTGTTCTTTCAGATCAGAATGAAGGGAGTACTTGTATTTTTGCTGTTGGATCTCAAGACAAGGTAATGCTTCAGGATTTTCAAGACACCTTCGGTAGTTTTTTGCAAGCATTGGAGAAGATGAATGTTGTTTGGTTTGTTAGCATAAGCCTTGGTTTCACTTGTTATTGTGAGTTTCCTACATGTATATCATTCTGCCTGCTCGAGGAAAGTGAGAGTAGAATTTCAGTAAGTAGCCATCTGCTGGATTGGTTACACTGGAAGGATCACTTCACATGATTGTACATATTTATTTAGTAGGTAGGTGGTTGTCATCACGATTTGAAGCCCTTAAATCTCGATGGTCTGTTGCCATTAATAAGTTTTGTAAGTACTTGTGTCAGTTAAGTAAGTCAGTATTGAGTCATTTTTCCATCAGTTTTCAATTTGTCACAAGTTAGTTTGTGTCATTTGAGTTGTCAGCGTTCAGTCATTCATTTCAGTTTAAATTTTTGACCATATTGGCCCACATGGTTAGGCATTTGGTCTATGGTGTTCTTGACACCTACAAGGAGCTTCCATCCCCAATAAGGCCGATGTTAGTGTCAGTATTTTCATATTGCCATCAGTGATCAAAACTCCTCTTTTCATATTCATATTAGGGTCTCGCTCAGAATATTTTTTCATTCCACCTACATCCTCATTAAAAAATTTACTCATTGATGGAAGCCCTAGTTAAATAAACCTCGCTCTCCCTTAAAAATTCATATTTGCTAGCCCACCTTCATGTATTACTGAGCATACATCAATCATGAAAGTTCATGTCATCATGTCATCATATCAGTCATGAGGTCATTATGTCATCTTGAAAGTCACTCCTTCAAGGTCTCATTAGGTATTTTAGGGTTTTTCAAGGTTTCATTAGGTCATTAGGGTTTCCAAGGTTCAAATAAAACTCCATTCCATTGCATAAGACCAACAAGTAAAGGGTGATCAAATAACATTTCTTCACCATGTGAAGATGATCTATAAAGAGAAATGCTTATTTCATCATGTAATTTTGAGTTTAAATGTAAGTTTTTATATTTTCATTATGTAATTTTATGTCTTTCAAATGGAATAATTTCACCATCCCAAGATGTTAACTCAGTGTTCCAAAGATGCCAAACCCCCAAAAAAAATTTCAAATTCAAAGTGTTTTCAAAGGCCATCAAAAGATCAATTTGTCAAAGGAAATAGTCAAGTGAAAGGGTAAAGTTTCAAAAATTTAAGTGAATGCCAAAGGGAGTTCTCTTCCCAAGGGTGCCTAAATCATCATTTTCCACAAGCACTAAACCCTGATTTCCTCTTCCACTGAGCTAGGGTTGGCTATGGAATCAGAGACATCTGAGCAGAGGAGGAATAAGGGAGGTCATTTCAGCAAGTATGAGGCCATTCCAACTCATAAATATCATGTCTCCATCATTTTTCAAGAAGTCATTCTAAGGGACAAATCATTGGCCACACACAGGGCTAGTTTTTCTTTAAACTATGTTTCTGACCAAACAGTGTTGAAGTTGAAAAAAGTGAGAGAGTTTTGTCCATCATAGGACAAGGATGAAACACATCCTTCAGTTTTTCCAAAGGTATCATGGTATTGGATAAATGTCAAAAATACAGTTGCTACAAGAGGTTTTCTGCATTTCTGCAGTGACCTTGGGAAAATTAATTTGTCTCCTAGCTGGATTGTCCAAAAGACTTACTTTATGAGTCAAATAATAACTAGACAAAAAGATATTTCCAATGAGCTATCATGAGCTAAATTTTGAGTTGAGGAAGGCCTCATCAAGTTGCCTGCAAGAGAAAACGTCATTTTTGCACCCTCATTCTACACTTTTTGACCAGTCTTGGGAGAATTGATTTTTGAGGGTCTATAATTAATCATTTTCAGTGCTTTATAGGTCCATTGTGTAGCCAAGAGAGATATATTTCCAACGAGCTATCACGAGATTAGTTTGGACACCGGAGACTGATCCAAAACTCACATGCAGCATGGATAGTGCATTTGGAAAAGAGATGGCGCGCTTGGCACAAAAATGGCGTGCTGAGAAGTCTTGGGAGAAACACTTTTTGAGTAGCCAAATCAAGTCCATTATGCAAACTAAAGGTCTATTTGGAAACTAGATAGGACATGCTTTCTAATGAGCTATCCTAGGCTCAATTTGGACACCGAGAAGACACTCAAAACTTGGCTCCAAAATGGATGGTGAGCCTGGAAAATAGATGGGGCGCTCGACACAAAAATGGCGCGTTTGACAATTTTTTGATTTTTCACTATTTTTTCTTCAAATTTTATTTTCATCTCGGGAAATCAAGTTTTTACTTATGTAATTGATGATGTAAATGTAATTATGGTGTTTTTACTGTTACCTAGGCTAAACACATTAGGTAAATGGACTCAATTAGGTGTAATGAATCAATTTCATTGTAATTAGGGATGAGTCACTTTGACCACCCTATACTCTAGCTATCAATTCAGATTTTGGTGGAACTGCTCCTCCTCTCATGGATTTGACCCCTGAGGCCGTTTGAGGCCTATATTTTGTATTTTTCAGTCTTTTCAAAGGTGGGACTCAGTTGGATGTTGTTATATTGATTAGAGAAACTATTGTGTTAGAATTTGGTTTGTTTTAATAGATGAGTTGCAACTATTTCTTTGGGATACCTATGGTATGGTTGTCTAACATTGTTTTTTCTTCAGTTTAATTTGTATGAATGTATTGTTTCTCCATATTCCATTTCATGTATATTGTATGATCTCTTTCAAGTTGATAAACATAAATCATCTCACATGCTGTGTTTTGGGGAAGTTTTCATTGTTTGTTCATCTTTCTTCAGTTTTGGAAGAATACATCTCTCATGCTCTTCCTAGCTCCTCACCTTTTTGAATCATCTCATCCCAAGAAACCCTAATGTGCTATCCTACCTATCTACCTTGCCCATTTGAATGTCTGCAATCATATCTTATTTGCCTTTCCCTAGCTTCTTTGACCTAATCCTCATCCAACAACCCAATTTCAAACAAACAAAACCCTCTGCATTTTATAACTAGCCTAAAACCATAATCCATCCAGCCCTCTTGGCTATGATTCTTTGGAGAGAGCCCTCTCCGGCCTGGTAGGACTAGCTACCAAGTCAAAAGTTTGGTCTGTAGTTACCTCAACTGGACTCTTCCTTAGCGTTGGAGATCTGGAGGAGTGATAACATACTGGCACTATTGCCGGGGAATGAAAGATTCATTTTCCGTGGGTGTACGACAAATTTTAGATCTGATTGTTGATGGTGAACAATAGTTGGACACATAAGAAGGCTATACCATCCACTTGGCGACTCCATTGAATGAAAGATCCATAAAATCAACACTTCATGGCCACTCCAATGCATTAAGATCAGTAGCTTGAAGAATTTTCAAGATGGAATCTGTTGCAAGAAGGTATGCTCCAATGAAAACAGATCACATTCCAGGTTTCCCAAATAAAATTCCTAAGGTAAATTGGTAAAGAAATTTGCCTATGTTTAAAGATGATGATGGGAATGATGTTGCTTTACATTTGGTTAAATTTCACATGCATACACCTAACTTGAAGGTTGAATTTCCTTAAGATTGTCTCTTAAGGATGTTCATGGCTTCTCTTGAAGGAAAAGAATAATCTTGGTATGAAATTCTGACGTCTACTTGTATTTATTGTTTAAAGGATTTTCATACCATGTTCTTTGAAAGATATAAAGAATCTTGTCCATTCTTAATATTAGTTCATAACTGCTGTAAACATGTTGATATTTTTATTGAAAAATATTGAGAATGTTTATGGAGATGATGAATTCATGGATGATGAGATCATGGAAGCCCTATATGAAAATCCATTTCAACAGCGTAAAGAAAGCTTAGAGGATACTTGTCAAGATGCTCAACAAAGTTTGCAGCAGGTTGAAGAGTTTTGTACAGTTGAAAATGATGGAAGACAAGGTCTTATTTCAGTTCTGCTTGTAGCAGAAGATGGTATGAAGGAAAATCGAGTTTTGATTTTAGATTGTGATAAGGTCAAGCCGGCTATTCCAGATCTAGATTCAGATTGTGATGATGAAGAGTATTTTGTTTCAGATCCCCTGAAGGAGAGCCCTATTGTTGAGATCACCTTGAATGAAGAAAACAAACTTATCGACTCAAGTGTTCTCATCCCATTAGAACAAAGTCTTCAGAATTGAGGTAATCCAGTCCCTTTATGAAAAGCAAGACGAGATATTTTTTCAAGTAAGTGAAAAATCTTCTTTGGATGACTCTGTGGTAAATGATCGAAATTTTAGTTTTAAGTTTCAAGAACAATCTGAAGAAGCTAGTCACTTTGATACACAAGACCATATTCAACATCCTTGTGAATCTTTAGGAGGGAAAGAAGACAATTACTGTTTTAGAAAAAGAAAACAAAAATTACTATCTCCTCTGTCTGAAGATGAGATAGATCAACTCCTGAAATGTCATGTTACAGCCCAAGTTAATGCAGGTTTGCAGTGTTTACATAGTCAAGAAGGTGTTAGTGAAGCTTCTTCCACTTTTGAAAATGAAAATCTAAGTTTAATGAGGATAGTCTTGAAATTAGATTTACAAATTAACATGAAGAAAGACAATCTCCATTTTCAATGTTCATATTTGATGACACTATATAGGAAATTGTTGTGAGTAAACCAATTTATGATGATGATTTTCTGCAAGGAGATCAATTAACAGATATTGTTTTCTTTCATGAAGATGATAGGGTTGTCATGTTTGATAATCTTGAAGAATGTTTTTTGTTTAAGAATGACTTAGACTATGAATTTGAGGAGTATGAGCCTTTGAGAGACAATATGCCAAAAATCGAGTCAGAATTTCTCATGCTCAAGGAATTTACAGCCAACACTCAGATAACAGAAGGTTATACTTCCCTGTGCCTTCCTATCAATCAACAACCAAATTTTCTTTCGGATCAGAATGAAGGGAGTACTTGTATTTTTGTTGCTGGATCTCAAGACAAGGTAATGCTTTAGGATTTTCAAGATCCCTTCGGTAGTCTTTTGCAACCATTGGAGAAGATGAATGTTGTTTGGTTTGTTAGCATAAGCCTGGGTTTCAGTGGTTATTGTGAGTTGGCTACATGTACATCATTCTACCTGCTTGAGGAAAGCAAGAGCATAATTTCAGCAAGTAGCCATTTGTTGGATTGGTTACACTGGAAGGATCACTTCACATGATTGTACATATTTATTTAGTAGGTAGGTGGTTGTCATTAGGATTTGAAGCCCTCAAATCTCGATGGTTTGTTGCCATTAATAAGTTTTCTAAGTACTTGTGTCAGTTAAGTAAGTCAGTATTGAGTCATTTTTCCGTCAGTT
>Ga0068628_1001190_pt1 | contig 10613 bp, 10 predicted proteins | sample InSIn2gowninarea_FD_77431 | JGI IMG/M metagenome (GOLD analysis project Ga0068628, IMG submission 77431) | Clean room microbial communities from NASA Spacecraft Assembly Facility at Jet Propulsion Laboratory, Pasadena, California, USA -... ... | reverse complement strand
TTGTTGTCTTCTAGTGCAAGTTAGAATTGGGAAAAAGACAAGTGAAGAGTCTGATGTTCTGAATTGAGACTAGACGAGTTACATGAGTCAGTTAGGCTTAGTTTAACAATAATAATCAAGGAAACATATGAAATATTTATCTTTTGAGGATTGTAGGGAATTTTGTTGACTCCTTCTTGATCTTCAACTTTATCAAGTTAGAGATCCTCATCTTCTTTCTCATTATCAACTACTAATGCATGATGTTTTCCTTCTCTTCCCTTGTATCAACTAGAAAATTCATCGATTTTCAATATTCTAGGTCTAGCTCTAGGGTTTTATCCCCAAACCCTAGGTATTTCTAAACTATACCCATCAAACCCTTTCTAGGGTTTACAAACCAAGTCTACCACTCCTATGCATAAGTCAAACTGCTTCATAAACTCCTCCTAACTTATAGGGACTCGTGCATGCTAACGAAGAACAACTTGTGGTCTTTCTTGACTAAGGCACAAGTCAAGAAGACCTTCACTCACTACTTTTCAACAGGTAGATCATGAAGCCCTACCAAGGCTATCGCAGCAGTTGGAAGCATTTGGAAGAAAGAAGCAAAGTATGTGGCATGAGGATTCTCCCAGGAGTGATTCGTGTTCAAGAGAGAGAAATTGTATTAAAGGATGTCATTGTGTTGAGATCTGTAGAAAGTAAGAGATGACTTCAAGGTGGATTTACAAAATGAAGCATTTGGTAGATGGCAACATAGAAAAGTACAAAGCAAAGATTCTCCCTGGAAGAGGGAGAGGACTATGAGGAGACATTTGCACCAGTTGTTAGGTTCACTCCTATTAGAATGATTATTTCTATTGCTTCTATTAGGGTTGGAAATTTCATCAGGTGGATATCTCCTTGGAAGAGGGAGACGACTATGAGGAGACATTTGCACCAGTGGTTCTCCCTGGAAGAGGGAGAGGACTAAGGAGACAATTGCACCAGTTGTTAGGTTCACTCCTATTAGAATGATTATTTCTATTGCTTCTATTAGGGTTGGAAATTTCATCAGGTGGATATTGAGACCATTTTTCTCTATGGAGTAATTGAGAAAGAAGTGTACATATAGCTACCTCAGGGTCTTGAAGGGCATGAGAGGGAATCTCATGTCATAGACTGAAGAAATATTTGTACCTAAGTCATTGGAATCATCACCCCCCCATGTGTCATGAATCCAGCCTGTCAGGCACGATTCTCTACTAACACATGTCTGATTCATTGTTGGTGAGTGTCCAAAGTTTGGGATTCATGTAAAGAAGGTGTCTTATTCATGCCCAGAGAGAATCACAACTTTTGGACACATGTCCACATAAATTGTGGCTACATAAATGCATTCGTTATTTGGGTGTTGTGGAACTATGGGAGTGACCGGCAAAGCAGAGAGGAGTGTTTTGGATGATGGTGATACTCATAAGGGGTCATCCTCCACATCAACAAATGCATAGATTACATTGGATACAAAGGTGGATGCAAAAGAGAGCAGTTGTTGTATTGATGCTAAGTTTGATGTTCATGAGTAGGCATAGCCTATAGCCTGCTAGCAATAGCCTATGAGATTCTTCCTTCCTGTTCTACGGTTTCGGCTTCTAGTGTCTACCTTGTTTTGTATTTGTTATTTTCCATTGGCATTCCTAGTCAGGAGTCCTCAAGACTCAATACCTATGCAATACATTTTGATTTTGATGACTTAATGAGAAAATTGCAATTTATGGTTAATTTTTTGTGTTTGTCCAATGTCAATTTATTGTGTTCGTCATTAATTTAGTAGTAAGTGCTAGTTATAAACTTGTATCATTGATGTCTCATGATTATATGCATAATGTTACAATGTACATGTATGATCAAATTTGTATCATCCTAAGAATTTGTGTACTATCTATTAAGTTTTTTATTTATATATATATAATGCGTCCTTCGTGTCATGTTCTGGGGGGTCTCTATGTCCTGTGTCGGAATCTCATATTTTCGTGTCTTGTGTGTTCCATGTCAGGTGACTTAGCTTTGTATGGACCTTGGGCATGGTATTCTTGGATTGATGGTTGATTTTGTTATTATGACTTATTTATAATGGAAGTAGAAGAACTCACGTGTCAGAGGAAGCAGCAGCGGCAAGAGGATTTGCTTCTGTGATAGAGGGAGCAATCAAGACAAAGGGAGTTGACCTTTGAGTGAGTGATGAAGGACCTTGGATGGATATATTGCTTATTGGGACTAGAAGTGTGGCAGAGGCCAGGTGAGATCTTCCTTAGTCAAAAGGAAGTATATTATTCAGATCCTCCAACGATTTGGGATGATGGATTGCAAAGGGAGCAACCAAGATTGCCAGGGTGACCGGAAAGTAGTTGTGATGATGGATCCAGCAAAGGAAATTGATCAGGTTATGGTTGATCTAAGGCATGCAGCACAACATGTGTTGGGGTACCTGTATGGTACAGTTGGATATGGATGGAGACATGTTTCATATGATGAAGTACAATTGTTAGGATATACAGATTCAAATTGGACAGAGAATGCAGAAGACAAGAAAAGCACATTAAGATGATGATTCAACTTGGGGTCTACCATGATGAGCAAGAAGATGACAGCACTACTAAAGCAAAGTATATTGCAGCTTGGTTGGCAAGTGTGAAGTGATGTGGCTTCAGAAGCTACTTGCAAGTTGTTTGATTAGGTGCAGGATGACAAGTTGAAGCACATGGTACCACTACATCTAGAACATGGTTCAGAAGGGAGCAGTGAGGCTCCAATACATTTCTACAGATGTGCAGGTTGTTGATATTCTCACAAATCCTTTGCCCCAGATGAAGTTCACTTACTACAAGGATAGGCTTGGAGTGGTTGAGAATGCCTCCCTCTGTGAGAGAGAGCATTGATGTTATAGCATCAAGGGGCGGAGAATCTCCCTAGGTCACGAGATTTTGACCGGGAACCATGGGATATGGCTAGGGAGATTGGCACAGTGAGCGCCCGAAATGCTCCACCAGTCAAGGGTGGCCTAACCATATTGCCATGGGTTTTGGCTAGTGGGTTGAGCGAGTGCCTTATAGCATCGGGCAAGTATGTTTATCATTCAACGTGACAACATGTAAAAATGATAAATGGACCCAAGTTTCACCATGGTTCAGGTGGGGTACCTAACATGACTCCGAGTAACGACTTTGTTGATTAGTGACACAAGGACTAGTGGGTAACTAGTTCCTCTATTTGATTTTGATGCAAGATGCTCTCAATCTTTTCTTGTAATGGAGAAATTTACTCAACAAATGTACATATGAGGAAGTCAAGGAGAATACCTCCCTAGCTAAGAGTAAGTGTTGAAATTTTGTAGCTTCGGTCAGTATTCAAGTCAACAAGTCAAAGGGAAAATAAATTATTACTTTAAGGTTGATGTAGGCTCCAAGATGACAGGTTGGCCTCACCTCTTGAAGAGGTTTGACCCATGGTCAAAACCCACTTGATTTGACTCATAAAACAGTAATTCGACCTCCTCATTTGGCATCATCATCAACAACTTGGATCTTATCAAGAAGACTTCTGTTCACACGTGTGAAGGAGGAAGAAGACACTTGAAGTTGACCGGCAAACTTATACCAGTTATATAACTGTTTGACCAGCATTAACTTTGACTTTTCTGGGCTGCATTGACTTGGAACTTTGACTGGACACTGACCGAATTTCTGGGTAGAATTTTGAGTGTTGACAGAACATGTTTGACCAATGTTGACCACAGGTCAACTGCAGCAGTTTGACTGAAGTTTCAGGGCCGAAATTCAGCCCATTTGACCAGCAACCACAATTGACCAGGAGTTGCAAAGACCAAAATTCAGCCTGTTGACCAGATTTGACCAACTGAACAAAAGTGTGGAATTTCTCTCCTTTGACCAGGTTTGACTTATGTGTTGGTGTGGTCAATTTGACCAAGTTTGACTGAGAAAATTCAAATTGTATTTTTTATTGAATTGGACAATTTCTCGTAAGAAAGATTGCTGGGTTTTCCCAAGATAAATTTTGTGTCTCTTGTGCATATTTATTTTACTGCCATATCTACTGCCCTACTGATTTATGGTCTAAATTTTCTGAAGTATAATTGTTTAATGATCTCAAAAGTGCTAAAGTGTAATCATATCATTGGAAGTAATTATCTGGAACAGAAAATTGTGCTTGTCTTAATTGCATTTGTAAAATCAACAACTCCAATGTCTTTGTCACAGCCAAAAAAAAAAATTAAGAACATACCGAATGGTCTAGTGCAAACTGACTGATCAGCACTTCCTTCACAGCAGATGGTGCTTCAAATACATCATCAAGCCTCGATGTGATCCCCAGACCTGCATCTAGAATTTATTATATAATTTAATATGAGAGAGAATTAGAACAACATAGCACACAAGAACCAAGAAATAGTATACTTAAAGGAATAGTCCTTACCTCATCTGATACTAGTGTAGCTCCTCTTCGCATTTCTCTATTTCCAGTATAGTTTAGGACAGGAATATCAAATTGTTTCATGTTTTTAACAAGCAAATCTCGATCAGATGAATCCTGAGTGATAAATGACTGCAAGTGCAGGAAATTTCATTTAAAAGAAGGAAATATAACATTTGTCATAGCTTAAACAAAATTTCAGAACCAAAAACTATAAACATTACTTAAGCTAAAAAGGACATATTCCATCAAAAACAGAAGATAATTATAAACCTACAGAAGCAGGTCAATGTTCAAAATACAGGACCTCAGTTTAATGCATTGAAATGAAATGACTATATATAAATGTCCACTAATGACCAAAAAGTGTCAATTTAACTCAAAAATTACAGCAGGTATGAAAAGTAAACCATGTGTTTCTAAGTACTGTGTTTTGGACATTTACAAATCAGAACATATGACACTGCTAAAAGAAAAAGCAAAAATTGCTCAATATTCCCAGTGAAAACCAAGACAGTCCATTATCATTTGAAAACAATGGAAATTCATTCACTGCCACAGAACAAAAGCTCGTCTGATGCATGCATGTCTGCTAAAGCTGCTAGCACAATGCATTAGCTTTGTTTGTCATTCACATTAAAGTTTAAATCTAAACAATTAATACATCTACAATGCAACGCATTCCCTTTGACAGCCTCCGAGCTCTCTGTTGTAGTGCATGCTTTTGCCAGGCTTTACGGAAGAAATATGAAGCCTAGCATTACACTTTTCTTTACCACAGCATAGCATATAGTACATACTCACCATCCACATTCATGGTAGGGCCAGAATAGAAATCGAATGGAATATTTATTAGTGTCCACCAATAACCAATAGCAGTCAATGGAGCCCATGAAGACTAAGTGGTCATGGTGGCTGAGTTAAGCTATCAATATCCATTCCTATCTTATGAACAATCATGTTCAATAACTTTAACAATATCTAATTTAAGTACAATAAAACGGAGAAATCCATTAAGGATAATAATAATTAATAATATCATGCATGGTTGATGTGTTTGACACATACAAAGATGATATTAATATTGAATGAATGGTTAGCTCACATTTGAAGGGATATGACGTTTGCTAGTAGGTGCCTATTTCTTAACTAGGTTTGCTGATGGTATTACATGTAGTACATGCCACTCCGCAAGATGCTTCATTCTCAAAGCAAGATCAACAGCTGATGCCAGAGATCAACTTCACCCACAAGTCAACAACAACATATTCTTGGCCTGTTATATGAAAATGTGTATTCCTCGTGAAGATGAGCCACTGAATTCCTCGAGCAATCAAAGGAATGCTGTACATACAGCATAGGTCTGAGAACTAGTATGTATACGATGACGCAGAAAAAGCTATGTTGCAGCATTGCACTTGCTTTGGGGATGGGGGGATGAGTTTCCGGGATGGCTAGAGCATACCCCTAAATTTTTCAGGGAACAGCAGGCTCTGGACAGCAATCATGTGTGTGTGTGGGGGGGGGGAGAGAGAGAGAGAGAGATAAATATTAAAAAAACAAAAATCACCATATGCATAAGCATGACAAAAAATAAGTCATTAATAACATCGTCTAATCATAATTGTAATTCTTCCATTGTCAAGACTCAAAACTCAGCATGCATTCCAAAGGTCTAAAACATTTAAACAGTTGAAGTTTAAACTTAGTCTTATAACATCGTCTAAAGTTTATCTCCAGAGTCTAAATCAATACAATGCTAAAGCAAATGTACTACTAATTAGATTCTAAAGTTGCAAGCCTTGTAAGCCGAGCTATTTTAGCGTTCTGTCCATTGGAACAAATGAATGATTTAATGCCAGACTGAACCCAATTGATGATGATATGCTCTTTGGAAAGTTCCTCTAAAACGGTGGCCACAAATTTTGCACATCCATTTTTTGGAAAGATTTGGTTCATTCTCAAGTAGTATTATGAACCTCAACAAGGGATTATCATTTTGTGCAGTTTGGTCTTGGATATGTTATCCCCCAACTTTTCCTTGAACATTTTGTCTGTCCATGGTAAATGAGAAATGTTCAAGCTCAAAGAAATGTAATTTTAAAGTTTTAAAATTCGAGCAGATGTTAAAAGATCCTGCAAATCAAAACGCTGATAACTTCCAAATTCAAATTTCAAAATAGCAAAAAAATTATAAGTTACAAACATACAACATCGTACTACGCATGAACCATTTCAAAATTTAAATAGCAAATAAAATTTATTATTTAAACATTGAACAATCACAAGAACTAGAAGCGGTTAAAAATACTAAATTCAAGATTTAAAAAGAAAAATGATTAATAATTTAGTAGATAACATATCCAAAGTCAAGAAAAGCATGGATCATGGTCAAAAATAACACTGAGTGTAGGTGCCAAATGGCTAAATGCCTCAAAATAACAAAAAGAAAGTCTCTGGCTCAATGCCCATGTTAGCATGAAGGTTGAACTACTCATAGATTTAGATCTTCTGCATTAAGCTTATCCAAAAAATGCAACTGCAACTCAATGTCATCTAATGGTACATTTACCAATACTACATCGAGAGATGGACCATCCACCTCATCATCAATCTGGGAAGCATCCTCCAAATCTACATCCCTCCATGTTGCTGGTCCCAATAAAAACTCTGGTGATTTCCTAACAAGAAGACGAAGACTGCTACGCACATAAACTAGTTCTTCCCCTCACTTAGAGGTTAGCCTATTCCTCTTAATAGAGTGGATGAAACTATATGTGGACCAGTTCCTTTCTATAGCTGAGGAACTAACAACTTGAGATAGTAAACACACACCCAAAGTGTGTATTTCTGGAACTTTGTCTCCATACATCCTACACCATCCAGTGGGACTTCTTTGTGCCATACCCAACAGATCTTGCTTTGTAGCATAGAGAAAGCGGGGCCACTAAGCATTGCAAAGTTAAGAAATGCTCTCAAATTATGGTTGCTTGCTCTAGTGTATACATCTTTGGAATGGCATCAATAAACCCTTGCTTCACCCCAGAATCATTTACTGGTTCAACTTTGCCTTCCCTATCCTTACATAACTTTGGATCAAATGCATAAGTAGCCATATGAAGATGTGTGCAACTTGTTCCATTTCTTTTCAATCAACTTTTAAATTTCATTAAAAGACTCCAAAGAGGGGTCCCTTTGATGCATGATGGACCTGGCATGTCCAATTATGCTATCAATTAACTAATATATCTCCCCAAGGTTAGGGGAATTTGAATCTACATACCTGATTACCTACGCTCTTGGAGAGTTGAAAGAGAAAATGTATTTCACATCAACCCACCAATCATCATTCAACAAAATGTGTCTTACCTTCTTTCCCTGATCTAGTTTTTATTCCCCCCATGTAGACCACTCAAAACTAATAACAATGGCTTTTAAGACATGTTGCATCACTATCATACAGTCAAGAAAAATAAAATAGGTGGCATACCTTCTATCTGTTAGTTTCAAAAACTACTTTTTTGCATAAATTCTGTAGATAGTTAGAGATGCATGGTAGTTGCGACTGAACATTTGTGCCTCTCTTGCACCCACAATAATACAAGTGATCCAAGAAATTTTCCCAATGTGTTGAAGTGCATTATTTAAAGCATGCACACAAGGAGTCCAAAATATGTGTTGATACTTGCTTTGAATCATTAACCCCGCAGATCTGCAAACTGGTGTAGATCCTTGATAACCTGAACTATATTTGTAGGACCAATATGCTAAATTGCATCCTTCAATACAAAAAACTAGAAAACTACATCTTTCATCTTCCCAATACAATCAACTTCTCTTAAGAAAAATGGCCCGCTTGGAGAGGTGATAATGATGTTCAACAAATGCTTTTGTTGAATATTTGTCCAACCATACACGAGGACTGAACACCCATAAAGAACCCATGGTTTTCTAGGGCCTTCCATTAACACTTGCATCCTTGAGACCCCTCTTTCTAACAAGCTTGTCCTCATTTTATTGTAACCAGGTGGTTGAAATGATGGGCCGACAATGATTACTTTCCTCGTCATCTCTTTGTAGAAACTAGAAAGGAGAATGAGTGGCAATAAATGATATTCCATTTGGAAAGAAGAATCTAGCCATTGCATCCCTTGCCTCCTCCTTGCGTTGTGTATTGAACATATTTATCACAACTACTTTCTTGCTTGAAATTGTGTTACTAGAACCTCTCCCCCGCCGAGTCAACTTGATCATGGTCATTGGTTGCTCCTTGAGAGGACTCCATTGAGTCTAGAACTCTAGGTTTTTTAAAAATAAAATAATTTTCCTCCTCTTTCTCTGTCCAATTTCTACTAGTCTCAAACTTGTTCTTAGAAAGCATAGACTCATCACACTGACGCCTTCAACAACAGGTCTACTTCAAATCAAGTTCCCAAAATACTTCTTTCAAACTCTAAAGTTGCCTTCGACTTTGTTCATGATCGTTCTTCAATCAGGTCTGCTACAAGCATAACTCAAAGGTCTGTTACAAGCTCAAGCTTACCTTCTTCAATAGCCCAAAATCGTCCTTCTCTAGTTGTCTTCACAGGCTTATATTCCTTACTTCTGCAGATGTTTATAGAAGTAGTTTGACTCCTTGAATATGGTCTAAAGCATACCTTATTTAAACTTTAGGCCTACGGCTTTATGACCCTATAATAAACCCTTATCATTGATCATAACAGCTCTAACTTGGACTCCAAAACAGACTCCAAACAGCTTGACTTTATTGCCTTAAGATGACAGAATTCTAGCTCAAGGTTGGCCTCAGATCAGCGTCACTCTTGCCCTCAACAAACTTTAGACAAACCTCAGATATGGATTACCTCAGACAGCCTCAGCCTGGATTTCTTTGGAGATGACTTGTATAGGGCCTGTTGTGGCATAGAATGTCTAGACACTAGCGACAACGGCTCAGATCAAGGGTTGTCACACTGATCCCCAATCACTCCATTTGAGTTGTCTCCCAGTAGCAAAATAAGGGGGGTAGACCCTATGGAAATGGAAAAAATAAAGATTAGTTGAGAACCAACCAACCTGGGAGACACAGCTAAGCAACCAACACTTGTTTTAGATTGCGCAAGATTTTAAGGATTCAAAATGATTTAAAGAAAGTGATACCAGTGCCTTGTGGAATCAACTATCTTGCGAAGAAAATAAGGTTCAAGTAAAGGATGGGAAACTGTTACTGAAAAAACTCGGCTGTCTCATATGTAAATGCAAAACTTAAAACTATGTGAAATGCAAGGACTTGGTTAATTTTAGTTAAATGAAGGCCTAAAATTATTTCTGAAACATCTTAAATGTTACTTAACTTAAGGCTCAAAATCGTGGTGATCTAAATGTGAAAGCAAATACTTATGTCAACACTGCAAAATGTAAAATCTGCACAAGTGATTACAAAAATGCACAATGGACTGAAATGTAAAATGCTGGAATAAAACACTTTTAAATTAAAAAATTCATTTGTATGAAATACTCAATCAAAATCATTAAATGCATAAATAAAACTAGATTAGTCCTACTTGCATAAACATGTAAAAACAAATAAACTTCAGAAATTAAACTAAATTTTTTAAACTCAGATCACAGTAATGAAATATTAGTGTAGTAATCTGCTCTTACATCAAATGTTAAAACCAACAATATATTCTAAAACAATAGTCTTGTAACCATACAATATTCAAAAATTTCTATTTATAACAGCAAAATAAATTTAAATGAAAAACTGATAACTACAATTCAAAAAAATTCTGAGTTTAATTATTTATGATCTATTAATGTATTTGATCTAAAAACTCAGAAATAAACTATCGAACAACAGTAAAACAATTTTCAGGAATTTGTTTGCAAAAGTTACTGGAACTAAATTCTATTTCAGCAATTATACAGCAGTTAAAATGCAAATTAAATATGCTACTAAATTCAGAAAATTTTTGAGTTTAGTTATTTCTGATCTATTAATTTATTTGATCTAAAAGCTCATAAATATACTATCAAACAGCAGTAAAACAATTTTCCAAAATTTGTTTGCAAAAGTTACTGAAACTAACTTCTATTTCAGCAATTATACAACAGTAAAAATGTAAATTAAATCTGCTGCTAAATTCAAAAAATTTCTG
>Ga0068628_1001189_pt1 | contig 10613 bp, 10 predicted proteins | sample InSIn2gowninarea_FD_77431 | JGI IMG/M metagenome (GOLD analysis project Ga0068628, IMG submission 77431) | Clean room microbial communities from NASA Spacecraft Assembly Facility at Jet Propulsion Laboratory, Pasadena, California, USA -... ... | reverse complement strand
AACAAGAGGCTGGTTCATGCACTTTGGGCAGATCGGATCACTCAGAAAAAGTCCACTGGTATGTCACCATTTGAGCTGGTTTATGGAGTGGACACAGTATTTCCCGCTTCTCTTGTTGCCGGTGGTCAAACTTCTTCAGGAGGCCGGCAGTGAGGAAGATCCCATGCAAAGAAGGTTGAATCAAATGATCCACTTGCAGCAAACAAGAGAGGAAGTTTTCAAGAACACATCCAAGTTGCAGGAGAAGATAAATAAAATCTATGACAGAAAAGCAAAGGCAGATAAATTTCAGGTGGATGATGTGGTGCTGAAGTGGGATGCAAGGAATGAAGAGAAAGGCAAGCACGGAAAGTTCGAAAATCTTTGGAAAGGACCTTTCAAAATTGCAGCATATATGGGTCAGAATGCTTTTCTTCTGAAGGAAATTAACGGGGAAGATTGTCCTGGAGGGCCGATCAATGGTCAGCTGCTCAAGCGGTACCACTGTTGATATAGCAAAACTGCTTCCACTGTCATCGTAAATACCATTTTTTATTTCAGTTTGGTTTCAGTCTGTAAAGTTAGTTTTTGAGTTATTTCAATGTCAAGTTTGAGTCAATTTCTTAGTCTTTCCAGTTTAATAAATAAGTCAGAGTCCTGTGCTGATTATCAAAATAATGAAAGGCACTGTCTAGCTCCTCCAGAGATCTGTTGTTCTTGGCACCTCCAAGGATCTACCATCCCCCATTGGAGCCAATGTTAGAGTCGCTCTGATCAGCGCTCCGTCAGGGATCAAAACTCTTTATGCATTTCATTTCTAGGTGTCTCACTCCATCCACTCAGCTGCATTCCGCTAGGGGCATGCCATAATCTAACGGAGAAGGTCATGATAATCATTTCCCCCCTCATGCCTGGTTCCTGCTGGCTCAGGTCTTTTGTCGGTAATCACCAAAGTCCATGACAATCAAGGTCTGGTCCTTTATAGGACCAAGATCATTTTTTATGTTTGGGTCTAGGAATCCATCGATTTGTTCTTTGAAAACATGTCCACTAAATCCATGCAGGCCAGAAGGATGCCCTTACATAGCTATGGTTCAGAGAGCTTCATCTTCAGGTGAATATACTTCTACTCTTCTTCAAAACTCTATTTTGAAGAAAAGTCAAACAAGGTCATTTATGACAAAATTTTCCAAAAAATCGCCAGTTGAATTTTTCAGATGTAGTCATGGTTTCCATGGCCAAATGCCCAGTCACACAGTCCCCGCAAAGAAATGGCAAAAATTTCATTAGTTGAGCCAAAATGTCAAAGGAAAAGTGAAAATCAGGGTGTTTTAAAGTCAATAAAAAAGTGCAAAACACAACATTAGAAAATGGGTTTTCAATGAAGAAAAAATCAAACCCATCTCTCCCAAGCCTATATATACTTTTTTTTGCCCAAATCAAGGCCATTGTGCTCTTGCAAGCTTTGGAGAGACATTGCAAAAGTGAGAAAGTGAAATTGTGAGCGTTTCAGTGAGTGAGAGTTGGTTTTCGAGGGCGCGGTGCATACACCAAGGAGCGCGGCACACACAGAGGGCGTGGCGCACACGTAGCCAGCCCACATTGGAAAGTTTACAAGGGCGCGATGCACACCCAACACGCGGTGCATTGGGCTTGGCGCGCGACGCACACAACTAGGGACCAAAAAACATGGCCAAACCACTTCAAATCTTGGGCGAAGGCTATCAAATCCAGAGGTAGGCCCTGTTTACACCTCTTCTCTATCAAATTTGTCAATGATTTAGTGTTTATAAGATGTTTAAATAGTACCCAAAAGCATAAGGTCAACCATGAAAAATCACCAAGGAAACGATGGCTGGGGTTGCAAAAATGTAATGAGAGCACCAAGGTTTCACTCCCCTCCCCTTTTTTTCCCTCGCCTCTCATTTTTCCCCATCTCCCTTTGACCATTTTCCCTAAAGGCTGCCCTAAATCAACCACTAAAACCCTCCCCCCTATTCTTCCAAGCAACTCAGGGCGACTTTGGCAGCGCGCCGCGCACACACGAGAAGGCGCGGTGCACTGGGAGCCCGGCGACAGTGTAAAAATGCCACTGCTGCGGCGCATTCAGAGCGCGTGGTGCACAGAGATATAAGCCCAGAAAACCACACATTTGCCTAAAAAATTTGTGAATGCCTATCAAACTTGAAAGGTAGACCAACTACTTTCACTCTTGCATCAAAATTGAGACGAGTAACATGATTTTGAGACTATGAACCAAATGCAAAATTTTTAAGACATAAAGAAGACATGATCCTAGGGTTTTTGCTACAGTGAAAGTGCTGCCAAAGTGTTCTCCTACCCTACCCCTATCACTATTTTCCCTGTGTTATTTTCCCCTTATCAGTACCCTAACACCACTAAAATCATATTCCTTTCTCCCCCTCTTCCTATGATTGAAAAAAACCCAAACCCTACCAAAATAAATTCAAACCCTACCCCATCAATACTATACCCAAAACACTCCCAAATCCCTAATAATTCTCTCCCTTTAGCCCCTATTCCCATTTCATCATTCCTCTCCTAATACTCCCTGTTTTATTGTCCCCTTGGTGACAGATTTTCAGAGCAACCACCAGTTCCATTGGATTCAGAGGGTAGCATAAAACTCAGGGTACAAACAGCAGTAATGGCATCAGAATTTTCATCAGAGTATGAGGAGGGGACCCACAGTGACACATCTTCAGGAGAGAGGGCCCATAGGAGACATCACTGGAGTGGCAGACATCTTAGAGATGAGCCAAACACCCTCACTGAGCTACAGGCATGCCCTCTTGCCATGTCTTGTTTCCAGCACTTGGCATGTTATGAATTTTGTCAAAGGGTGGCAAATGTTAGAGTCCATCATGAGTTGGCCCACCTTTTTTCACTTCATCTACAGGGAGGTCAATCTGTCCTGGTTAGGGTCACTTTCACATTGATACCGGAAACCCTATTAGTGGCAACAGGAATACCGAACATTGGGGAACAGTGGCATAAGAAAAAGAAGGTGGAGTTGCATCATTATGATCCTTACATCAAGAACAGTTGTTTGAGCCAGTTCACTAGAGATTTTCCATTCAGATTTTTGAAGGAGGAGTATGCCCCACTCATGAGATTGATCATGAAGTATTTTAGTTGCGAGGGGAGGTTTTCTCGCCTTTATGCCTATCACATCAGGTTGCTCATGCACTTCACCAAGGTGCGGATGATGAACCTCCCGTTTTTCATTTGCAACAACATAGAGAAGATGAAAAACTTCATGCAGCACAAGACCCCTCGAAAGAAGCTAAACAATGTCTATCATTTTGCTCTCATCTAGATAGTGGTGGACCACCAGTTGGGATTGCAGGGTATTGCTTGGGAGGACTTCATCTCCCATGATTTCTTCAGCACTCCACCGGTGGTATCAGAGGCAGAACATGAGGTGGGGGGTCCTTCACATCAGTTTGAGCGCCACGAGACTACCACCATGCTAGTGTACATCACATACCGGAAGGGCAGTAGACCATTGTTTGTAGCAGCAAAACGAGTGTTATCTCCACCCGGGGTAGAAGGGGCCTTGCTTCCAACATCAGCATCACAGGAGAAGGGCAGAGGCAAAGAGCCAGTGCATGATGAGGGGCCTTCGGGAGAGCCATCAGGTGAAAGATAGACCGAGTTTGTTCTCCTTCACAATGATGACACAGACACAGAGCCAACAAATGAGGAGCTTAGAGAGGTCATCCAGGAACAATAGTCAGAGATTGAGGCCTTGTCCCTTGATTTGGAGAGGGCCAAGTGGAACATGAAGTATCTGGAACAAAGAAACAAGCAACTAGAGGACCAGCAGGTGATCACGGAGCTGCAAAGCATTCGTGAGCATCGCCAAGCTGCTCAAAGGAGAAGGGTTGAGCTCACATCTTTGGAGCAAGAAATCAATGAGGATCGGGAGGCCAACCTTAAGAGGACCAACATGCATTTGGAGAGGCTACTAGAAAAATCCAACAAGGACCTTGTGCTGCTGAGACACATGGAATTTCACTACTGGGCACGAAACATGAGCGCCAAGGCCCGAAAAAAGAGCTTAAAGGCAAAATTGAGGAAAGCAACAAGGAGGGCAAAAGAGGCAAAAGAGCAAGATAGATTTAGAATCTTGGCTGAGGCTTCCTTAGCTCAGCATGGCACCCCATAGGGAAACTCCAACCCAAATTTCAGAAAATTTGGGGAAGTTTTGGTCACATTTTGATTTTTTGGACAAAAAACAGGAAATTCCTCCTTGTGCGCCGCGCCACTAGCACGACGCTAAAATTCTAGGGCTCCAATCGAGGAATGGTTTGCATTTTTGGATTCAACATGGAAAATCACGACTACTGGTGTCTGGGCAAGAAATTTTGACAAAATCTGGGTCTCCTAAAGGTCAAAAAACACCCGAAAATGGCCTCTCTGCCACTTTTTTGACACACAGAAAGCAGTCTTGGGAGAATGAAGATTTGGAGGGGAAAATGAGCTCCAAATTCAAAAATTTCAGTTGGGTTGGAAAGTAGACAGGACAGGCTTTGTAAAATCCCACTTGAGCACATTTTGGACACCTACAATTGCCCCAAAATAGGCCCAAAAGTGGCGCGATGCATAGAGAATTTGGCATCACGCACAGAGGAAAAACTGCCAATTTGCTCCCGTTTCGCGAAATTTCGGTTCGCGACTTCTCCAAGTGGGCCTGATCATCTACACTTCGATTTTTTGGCACCAAAGGCAGCATTTAAAGATCTTTTTCTCCAAATTGGCATCCATCCAAGTGGAAAAGGAATGCAAAGGGTAACCCCAGCCAAATGTCCTACTTGTGAGCATTGCACCTATAGCTGATGGTTGGCTCTCCATCTCCATTTTGTAATCATTCGAGTAACTCCCCAACCCTTGGGAGTTCTATCTCTTCCTCACACATTCTATATATTGTATGCAAGCTATTTGCAAAGGGTTGGTTGGCTTGTAACTTCTGGGAGACTGTGGGAAAGAAACTCTGTTTCTTCACTGTGTAATTTTGACAGAGAATTAATCAAAAGCAGCGGCTCTATTTCATGAGATTCTTGTGGTTGTGAGTGTAGCAAATGTGTTCTTATGTTCCATATGTATCTTGTTATGTTCCATAATTCAATTCATGTTTCATTTCATTGAAATTTTCTGAGTGAGATTAGGTAGAATTCAATTTTTATTGTTCTGCCTGTGGGAAAATTTCATGTACAGTGTTATTCTTCTGTTGAAAAGGGTTCATAGCACTATGCCCTTTTCACCTTCTTTAGAAATCTATTCATGCCGCGGTACCTTAAACTAAATTGCTACATTTTCCGCCTACCTTGCCTCACGGAATAATCTGTGCCTTTGTATTAAATTCTCTGTTCTTTGCTGAGCGCCAGTCCCATACCATCCCAGAAGCTCGGCCATTCATAAAAATTTGTTTCTCGAATCCCTACTTACTCACTAGCCTAAGGTAAATATTTCATTTCAAGTCATCTCAGACCGTTTTCGATTATTTATTCATTAAGCGTGACTCGGAGAGAGCCCTCTCCTGTTCTGGTAGCGCTAGCTACCAGACTGAGCGTGGTTTGTGGTTACCCTAATTTTTGCCTTTCTTCAGCCTAGGGCAAATTTGGGTGATAACACCATCTATCTAATACCATGGGCCCATTACATTATTACTAACTACTTGTGGTCCCTTACATGATACAGGTTAACCACCTTATTTATTACTATGGCCCATCCCATTATTACATTATTCCCTTGTGTACCTCCCTTTGTACCCCATATTATCCCCCTTAGGTATATAACATTCCACCCCCCTTAACATATTTCATCCCCACAACATGGGAAGAACACAAATAATAAGATCTACTCAAAAGAGTAGTCCACTGGTTCCATGCACGTGTATCTAGCCATCCAAGAGAAAGTTGCACCCTCGATCTCGCTGGTATCTCGCTCACTTGAGACGGAATTTGACCGTGGCAGCTCTTTTGTGTTGATGTGTAGTAGGTGGATTTTCGCTCCTCTCTATCTGTCATGGTGGGTTGTTATCCTGGTGGCTAATTGATTGCCATCTTGTTGGTTGTTTTCTTGTAGGGCGATGTGGGTGATGATATGTTAAAGTTTTAACCAACAGTGTCTTTTTCTTTAATTCACCTTGCTGTGGTGTCTTATCTTCCAAAATTACTTCAACCACTGAGCCCTCATCTAATGTATCAACACCTGTAACTTTTTCTACTTCACCCCCTGTTTGTGTTTGATTGTCGATTATCAAAGGCTCATCATCTGATATGTCAATCCCTAGAACATCTTCTACATCAACCTTCGTGGACTCTACCTGTTTATTGATGGAAATATCCTGTAATGTAATTTTCTTCTTTTTATACCAAAGCTTCAGGAATTTCTTTTGCACATTAATATTGATAGTACCCACGGATTCCATCCAAGGATATCCCAAAACAACATCCATCTTATCCATCTTTAAAGTATAAAAATCACCACGCAACACATACTTATCCATAGAAATCTTCAAATCCTTATACACTTAAACATCCTCATCATCCACCTGTGTGTTTTCAATGTGTTTTGCTGGAACTTGCAATTTTTTTGCCAAACTAACATTCATAAAATTATGCTTGCAACTAGGATTTATAGATACAGTGATTTTTTCCTTTTGAATCAATCCATGAACCTGCAATAAGGTGACACCAGTAGAAAATAACCCCTTACGTGTCTCATTCTCCTTTTTTCTAGCATAAGACCATTTGTCTAAAATGATTCTTTCAAATTCTGCGTCTGAAAGTTTGGTCAACTGCTTGTTGTTAAGTGAGAAATACCATTTGTAAGCCTCATCTTTGAAACCAAGCCACACTGAATCCTTCCAATTTTTTGCCCATACTGATTTTTTTGTTTTATATATTCTTCAATAGTAGGACCATTATCTTTTCCTGTAAAACATAGAACTGCCATGAAGAGGGTTTTGAAAAAAATTCACTTACTTGACGAAAATTTAAAGTGGCCACAATTTAGTCAATATTGCTCAGAATCCCTATTATGATCTGTTTTTGGAAATGCAACGACCATTATACATCTTCCCATGTGATAGAAATCCTGATCTAGGCACTGGAATTTCAGATCCGTGCAGCAACTCTCCCGCCGTCACCAAAAATTCTGAAAAAGAGCTGATTTTAAATCAGCGATATCTCCCTTTTCCGGACTCCAATTTGGCTGATTTTTTTTTTGAACTTGGGTGTTTTCTCACAAAGAATCCAGATCTGCAATTAGATTTTGCAGATTTTGTCCCAAAACGTACAGATCTGCACCGCAAACTTGCTACCCTAAAAAATGTCTACGACACCACTGATTTTTAGATCAATTATATCTCCTTCATCCGAACTTCGATTCGGCCGATTTTTTTTTTGAAATCGGGTATTTTTTCACAAAGAATCCATACCTGTAATTAGATTTTGCAGATTTTGCCCCAAATGTACAGATCTGATCTACAAACTCGCCACCCCAGAAAGTTCCTGCAAAAAATTAAAAAAATTCTCCACTTTTGCCCAAGAAAGTGCTCTGATACCACTTGTTATAAATCTAACTTAGAAATATATGATAATAGAAATATACCCAGAAATAATAAGATCAAAATAGATAGAAATGCTTCTGATACCACTAGTTATAGATCTAACTCAAAAAATATAAGATAATAGAGATAAACCCAAGAATAAGAAGATCTGAATATAGAAATGCTTCACTTTCTTAATATCAAACCCTTGAGGTAGGGCAATACCATACATTCATTCCTTAACGAAGGAGAGCACTCCACAAGCCATATGCCTGTTCATACAATAATCCTTGACATCCCTCAATGTGGAGTCTCTAGCCTCTATATAGGCCTCATACATACAAGACCATGGGTCATTACCATGGTTCCCTCAATACTATCTATCTAATACCATAGGCCCATTACATTATTACTAACTACTTGTGGTCTCTTACATGATACGGGTTAACCACCTTATTTATTACTATGGCCCATCCCATTATTACATTATTCCCTTGCGTACCTCCCTTTGTACCCCATATTATCCCCCGTAGGTATATAACAATCGATCTAAATTTCCTTGATTTTAAGCCTCTATCTTTTCCATTAATGTTGTCTCGATCCACAAATACCAAACAATCAACAAAATCGGAGGTGATAGCAAAAACTCTACACAATGTAAACATTCATTGTCCAAAGGACGTGCGGATGATGGGCCATATGCAAGAAAACTGGGGTGCAAAGGGAAATTTATACTGTTGACATGTAATTAATTAAACTATGAACAAATTTTGAATTAGTATTATTATGTTTCCTTTTGTGAAGCTTTCCATGTGCGAAGCTTTTACTATGCGGAGGACAGAAAATGTGCATGAGAATGGGGGTGCAAAGGGAAAATTAAGTTTAGATGCGTCGGAAGAAGGATGTGCACAGAATGAGATATGTGCGAGAGAATGAAGGTGTAGAGGTTTTACAAGAGTGTGGAAAAATCACTATTCTTCGTACTTCCACACTTCCTCTATAACAACCCCAGGCTATATTTCCATATAAAAAGGCAAAAATCAAACCAAGGTCATGGGATATATATTCCAAGATGAATGGAGGGGAAAAACATCACATTAGCGGTCACTTGTGGTTAATTAATGGCTATGGAAATTAGTAGTAGCATTGGCAAAGGCCGATCCAAATTAGCACGATACAACATCTCAAGCATACCAACTCATACATGGATATCATAGCCATAACAATAATTAACTAACATGCATTCATAATAAACATATAGACAACCGACATGCATGCATAACAATTTGCATTTACACTAAGATCCAATACTACAACTTCGCTCTGCTACCACTCTGTAAAACCCCACCCCACATTTACCTACTTTTACAAGCTCTCTATGGTAAACATGAGATGAAAGTTACTATCACATGACTCAACATCGAAGTTCCAGCTATGGAAGTGGGGTCTACTATCCGAAAACATAGTGCAACCTCCAAATGACACCACATCACCCAGATACCAGACAACATTTGTTGATGTTCTTGCCCTAGGTTGGAACTTTCTTTTTCCTAACCTTACATCCTAGCCACACACATGCCAAGCTATGCATGTGGTTGGAAAGTTATAATTGCATGCACAAGCCTTCCTCCATGTGGTTGCAACTGAGATCTGTCGGTTCAAATGGTGTGACTGGCAACCTAGTTCTATATTTTCAGGGCTAGCCACACACCAGCCACCTAGAATTTCCCAAAAATTTCTAGAGTTACCTTAATCATCTATGGATGTCTTCATTCACTATTCTTGGCTCTATTCTTGCTCAATCTTAGCAAACACATGATGGTCATTTCTGCAAACACTTGGTAAATATAACACCTACAGGTCATGAATGCATATTTGTACAATAACTCATTAAATTCATTAGAGAATCATCCAAAAGGCTTACTACCATCTCTTGCTAGATGCATCAAACACATATTAGCTCATGCATTCAAATATATAACCAAGATCCTGTCAAACCATGGAATAGAACCATAACAAGTCCACATCACATAATGATAAATATACCATGCTTATAACCAACATTTAACCAAAATCAAACCATGACAAACCAGTCATAAAATCAACACAATAACCAATACATGTGCTTGTAGATCTCAATAAGAAATAACACATAATATCATATGCATAAAACCAACCAAGTCAAGGACTTCCATGTACCACCTGACTATAGATTGGGGTTGAACCAAATCTTTCTTTTAGCCCAATCACCCCCGTCCCATATTCCAAGCATGAATGTGGGATAACATGGGATAAACCAAAATAGAACCAACCAGGGCTTCCAGAGGCTAAACCACCAAAACCCTCAACCATAGTGATTTCACCTAAACTGGTACGTAAGTCACCAGAACCAAACAAGATTGCATGCCTTGGACTTTCTTCACCGTACCCAAAGGAATTTTCCTATATCCACCCACCTGTCAAGAGTTCTAGGAGAAAGCCCATCTCCATCCACGACCCTTGCGAATTTTCCTGAGACCGCCTCAACTAGGATATGAAATCTACTGGCCATCCAAAGCTTAACCAAAACAAAGAACCCATTACATCATGACTATCCATGAAATGACAAAGGAAAGGTTGTAAACCATTGTCAATCTAGGAAAATACCATGCCAATAATAGTTAACATAAACTATAAACCGATGCATGCACCATGCATCAAATCCCCACATGCTAAATCACACATGCACATTGTTACCTGCAATTCCACAACTATTTTTTTCCCTTACTTTCCGCTGTCCAAACTTCCTCTTGATTTCCTTTGCTTGCTTGTGTCCTTCCTCTCCTCTTGGAGTTCACTTTTTGAAATTGATAAAAAAATTGAGCAAAAACTGTCAATTGTTTCTCAAGTGTCTTTTTATTCTCGAGGTCTCATGTCTCTTCCTTTCCTTTTCTTTTTTCTTTCATTTTCCTTTATTTTATCTCTAATTTCCCTTGCATGCATATTCTTGTCTCTTCATCTTCATATTCTCCAATTTTCCTTTATTCCTTGAATTAATTGCCATTTATTTCCTTTT
>Ga0068628_1001188_pt1 | contig 10619 bp, 8 predicted proteins | sample InSIn2gowninarea_FD_77431 | JGI IMG/M metagenome (GOLD analysis project Ga0068628, IMG submission 77431) | Clean room microbial communities from NASA Spacecraft Assembly Facility at Jet Propulsion Laboratory, Pasadena, California, USA -... ... | reverse complement strand
TGGTCAATATTAAGTGTAAGGTTTTGAACAGAGATGAGATTTTGAGATTAGAGAGATTGGGGTCAGATTGGCGGTTCGTGGTGGAGAAGAATTCGTCTCCAAATCGTTCACAAACCCAATCTCCTCCGCCAACCCTAGCGAGTTCACCAAAACCACTGAAGTTGCGGCGCTCTTCTTCACTGAAAAAGGCAACCTCAACGCCCGAGCTAGATTAGCACGGTTGAGATTAACACGAATCGACTTGATTCGTCTTGGGTTGCTGGGGTTTGATCATGGGATGGGTTTTGTGGGTCTTCAATTTAAAGGATTAGGGTTTGTTAGATTAGGGATCATGAGATTGTGGGTTCTCTTGATCTTGATTTTGATTTTTGAGTGATAGGCCAAGAATGTATTGACCCCTTGTAATGAATTAACAAATTAATTAGCCAAGTTAATTAATTAATTCAATTAGCATGTAATACGCGTGGTAGCACAAACAAATTACCAATTAACTAAATGCAGCGAAAAAAATAAATTGACATGGTGATTTGTTTACGAATGGGGAAAACCTACATGGCAAAAACCCCACCGGGTGATTTTAAGGTCACCACTCCCGAGAATTTACTATTATCACAACAAGCGATCACAAGTAAAGGAATTCCAGTACCTTATACCAACCTACAGTTAAACCCTTACCCCAATACCCAATTAGACTTGTTCTATAGTGACAATCTCTCCTTTTCAATGCACGGCTCCCAGTACGTGACTAACCAATTTGATGCGCAGATCCCAGTACACGGCTTACTCACAACTTAAGGAAGATGTTAGTTGCAAAGTTCTTCAGTTCATCAATACGATGAAGACCACGAAACTCCTTGGTTACAAAACCCTACGGTATACAAACACAACAACTTCTTTAAGAGAAAGATGAATAAGGGTAAATTTTGTCTCCGGTCACAATTTGCATGAACACAACTTTGCTTCACACTCGCGAAACCTTAGACGGCCCTTAAAATAATCCTTATATAAGTTTAGGGTTGTGAGAAAAGAAAGCTCAAACATATACACACGGATTGGATGAAAATCAGAGCTAAAAATCTGTTTTTCATAAACCTCGATAGATAGCTTATTTGTCGAGATAGCTGTCAATCATCGGGTTTCAGCAGCTTTTCAACCTCGATAGATACTAGCTGTCAAGTTTTAAAATCCAGCACTTCTTCACTTGTTTCTTGGACAGACTTGCATAGCTTTAACACTTATTCTTAAAACCTTGTTCCTTGAAGTATTAAACACATCCTAGATCTATCCAATTACAAGTAAAGTGCGTTTTGTTAAAGGATTAGCCAATTCTAATTTGACATATGTTCCTACCATTAAATCACATATGTCCTAACAATCTCCCCCTTTGGCAATCCGTGACAAAACCACAACAAACAAATGAACATATGAGAGAAGTCATAAATTACTTAACTTATACTCACTTGTTGAATTACAATAAAATCTATCCTAACACAAACTTTTGAAAAATTTTGCAAGAAGAGAGTTTATGGCAAGAAGACTTTGACAATCTGTATTTCTGAAACACTTTAAACAAAACTCATCACGGCATCTTAGTGTGAAACAAAGATAATAGATTGCATACAATATATAAGAATCATGTGCATAAAGGGAGAAAAGAAACAACACATGTAAATATAGGTGAAAGAAAGTAATAACAACCTCAATATATATATCAACATAAGTATAAGGTTTGCTATCACTAAGTGGTCACAAAACCAATGTACAAAAACAATGTATCTAAAAGAGAAAGAAAAGAAAAGATACAAAAAGTTCTCACTACATCCCTCATAAACACTCCCTCTATCACAAAAATCTCCTATGCTAACCTTCCCCCTATGTATATGACTACTCTCATATCAAAACTACTCCCCTTTTTTGTCATGAGTGACAAAAGATAAGTATCTCAAGTAGACATCTCATCATCACTGGGCGAGCTAGCACCATCGTCCTCATCAGCATCATCACTGCCGGAGCCATCGTCACTCTCATCCTCGGAAGCCGGTGGAGATGGAGAAGAAGCAACAGTGAAACCACCCATGACAGCCTGTCGTCATGCGATACGACTAACATGGGTGTTCACCTGACACAACTCATCACTGAGTGTGTCAAGGCGAGCATCCATGCGAACAAGTTGTGCCATGATGGCCTCAAGTGTCACTCCACCCGCAGAAGACAAAGGAGCGAAGGTGGATGAAGCGGTAGAAGCTGGAGGAGTGGCCGTCTCTATTCGGGGTCGCCTCGGTCTAAGCTGTGCCTCGCTCCGTCGAACGGTAGCTGCATCTATGGCATTCATAATCGTGAAGTGAGGAGACTCGGGAAAGGAGACATAACTCATCATTGAGTGTGTCAAGGCGAGCATCCATGCGCACAAGCTGTGCCATGATGGCCTCAAGTGTCACTCCACTCGCAAAAGACGAAGGAGCGGAGGTGGATGGAGTAGTAGAAGCTGGAGAAGTCGTCGTCTCTATTCTGGGCCGCCTTGGTCTAAGCTGTGCCTCGCTCCTTCGAATGGTAGCTGCATCAATGGCACTCATAACCGTGAAGTGAGGAGACTTGAGAAAGGAGATAGAAAAGTGGCGAAGAATCTGCGTGACAGCCGAAAGAAAAATGAGCTTATCACGGGTCGTCGTATCCCTATAGACATCTATAAGGGATAGAATGAAGTGAGAAGGGAAGTCGATAGAGATATCCTCTAAGAAGGATAATAAAAATCGAGCACGAGACTTTGTAATGGAGTTATAGTGAGACAGAGGATGAAGAATGAATGTCATCGCCATATTCAGGAACCTCGGACCTTTTGCAAAGCCCGAGCAAGGGGTGTTTTGATGGTTACCCTAAGAAGAAGGTGTCTTACATAAGAGAGACGAGAGTTCGTCTTTAGACACAGTCCTCAAACGATTGCAGCCAGGGTAGTCAGGATGCGCTACCTTAGGAACGTGTAGTACCTCGGATACAATATCCGAAGTAACTACTATGCGCGTACCTCGAATGAGAGAGAAGGAATGAGGTACAGAAGTGTCGAATTCGTGCATATTGGAGTAAAACTTCTGTATGATCACGGAGGGACAAGTGATTGGGATGTCATATAGTGACCCCCAACCCCTACTGTAAATGACAGTGGGTAGGTCAGTATCGAAAAAATCCGATAAGATGACTTGGCGTTCCGAATGAATACCTCGTCAAGAAAAGTTCTCTGAAAAGTCCTTTCAGGCTTTATCATCATGGAACCGTACATGAGAAGGTGTAGGGTCAGAAGAAGAAGAGGATGCCCCAGAACGAAAAGGGTTCTAGGACGAAGTAGATTTGCGTTTGGGTTCCATAGTGCAGACTAAAGCAAGAAAGAGAGAGAGGGAGGGAGAGAGACAATCAGAAAAGCACCAACAAGGAAAAATAGAAGAATATACAGAATTGAAGGTACATATGCATGAAAATGCATGAACATGTGACATGCAAACTTAAATACATCATGGGCTCAGCCTAATCCAAACCTAACAACACACAACAATTCAACATATATAGCACACATCTATAATGCATGAAAATATAGTTAAAATGTTCATGAGATGCAATGCATGATGATATTAAATCATTTAAACAAATACCCATCCCAAAGATTCGAGATAAACTCATCAATTTTGAAAAACCCCATACATGTTCAACAACCCCAAAAGTTAGGTAAAAAATGCATGAAATGTATGATAAAGAGTGAGAAAGCATCATACCATATGAAGAATGCAAGGAAGAGACCGAAGAAAGAGTGAGGAAGTTGAAAAGATTGAGTTTGAGGTGTTTAGGAGAGAGTGAGAACCTTTTCTGTCAAGAGAGATCGGGAAGAAATGAGATAGAAATCGCGCAGATCCTTTATATAGAAAAGTCATAGAGCTCAACAGATCAAGAGGTGTCGAGATTTAAAATGCATGAAAAAGCTGTCAAAGAGCTGTCCAGAATCTGTCGAGAGGTGTCCACAACTAAAGGATCTTGATGGATTAAGGTAGCTATCGAGCATCCAAAAAGTTTCTCGATGGATCGAAGTAGCTATCGAAAAGCTGTCGAGAATGCAATAAAAAGAAGCTGAAGGGTCTCGATAGATAGCCTAGCTTTCGAGAGGTATCCAGCAGCTGTTGAGATTGCTTAAAAACAGTTTTTCAAGAAGAGAAAAATACAGACATGAATGCAATCAAGCATGCTACACAACCAAAGATTCAAACAACATTTTAAGCTCTCAAAATAATCTTTCAACAAAAAAAATGTTAAGCACATAGATCCAAAACACACACATACACTAAACAAGTCTAACCAATTTTATATTTCAAAAACAAGTTAAGACAATTTAGTGAGCATACATTAACACATGTATTCCTTATGATGGCTAATATCACATTGTACCTGTACATGTATCAAAAGTAGTAAAGAATATTGCGTGTTGTGTGCAAAAAATATCACGAGATTGCATAAGTGTCTACATGTTATGACGATTTAAGATATGAGAAAATCACTTTAACTCACACACAATCATAACTGTTTGATGGGGACTATCACCTTCGAGATACATCTTATAACTCCCACATCTCCTAGAATACATGCTTGCAATCATATATAAATCATTTTGATTCTTTTTGCTTTTGTTTTTCTTTGCATATTTCTTTTGAACAAACCATGCATGGGCATATAAGAGATAGAAAAGAAATATTCAATGATGTTAAACATTTGACATTCTACTTTTGCTATACCGAAACATACAAATGTCATTTCATGATTGGCGGGCAAAAGTGGTGAGATGGTTATTTATGCATTTCTCTTAGGATTTTCTAGTCCTTCCAGTCAAAAAGAGTGATAACGAGTGTCAAGTACAAGAGATTACTTAACCTTACTCATCACAAACACGAGCCACAAAGCTCACTTGCTTAGTTGTGCATAGAGATGCTCATCTAAGCTACAAAAGATATAAAGTTTAGAAAATTTGTTTCAATGGCCATCCAAGGTACACAAGTACCAAAGTACACAAACACACATTGTTTTTGTATTTTTTTGATTTTTCAATTTTTTTTTATATGAAAAACAAAATAAAGCAAAATTGAAAAACAAATAAACAAAACATGTTAAACAAAGAAATGCATAAAACTAGATGACTCAAAACACGAAAGCAAAACACACAAGTAATGCAAAACAAAAACAAGAAGGGGAGAGAGAGAAAAAGTGACTATATCACTTGGAGCCTTTTTCCTTCCACACCTTGGAAGAACCTTTACGTTTAGCAAACGCTTGATCCAGCAGTGAGGGGGAAGAATTGAAACTGTTCAAGTTCGAAAGGAACATGAGGGCTTTGAGAAGATCTCCAAGAGGAGCAAAGGAGGATGGAAACTAATTTAGGTTTCCCAATGAGATCATGATGTTGCTCTGTTGAGTGGCTAACCACTTATAACAATTAGGTCGAGTATGTCCAGCTACTCCATAGTGATGACAAAGATGCTACTTTTTCTGTTTAGGCTTTTAATTGTTACCCTTCTTAGCCCTAGGGTTTTTATTTTCTTTCTTATCAAGTTTAGGGGGTTCTCCTAAGATAGATTTACTATTGTCTATGTTTTCACTAGCTAATTCATTTTTAATATCATTGTTCTCAAATTCAACCTTATTAGCAGGAGGAATAAAAGTAGTAGTACTAGAAGAAGCAATACTAGGAGAAGAGAAATCATACCCTAAACCGGTTCGATCGAAAGCAGATTTCTGAAGACTAAGCATCTCGTCAAGTTTTGCACTTAAAGTCCTCTCCAGCTGAGCTCTGACTTGGAACAATTCTGCCTTAAGCTTCTTGGTCTTCTCAACCAAGAAGTTATTCTTAAATCTCAGTGCTTCAATGGTTTGATTGGCTTCATCAAACTTCGTGGAGATTTCTTCTCGTTCAAGCTCCACTACACTATGCTTCTTGGTGGCTAACCTATACAACTTCTCATGCTTTTTCGAGACCTTGTATAACTTTGCATAGGTTGTGTGGATGTCATCTTGCTTATCCATCTTTTCAAACTTAGACTTCACCAAGTCTTCTTCTTCATCCAAATCTTCAACAATCCCCTCAGTAGGATTTACGGTGGTAGTGAAGGCATTTAGGATTCCATCATCCTCATTATCAGAGTCATCTTCAGGCTCAATGTCGCTCAAGGTAGCAGCAAGTGCCTTACTTTTTTTGATGGTCTTGAGATAAGTAGGGCACTCTTGTTTCATGTGACCGAAACCTTGACACCCAAAGCACTTTGGTCTTGAGGGAACAATGTACTAACCGTCATCCCTAGCATCTTTTTTCCCCTTATCTTGGCTCTTGAACTGTGAGGAACTGAATTGCCTACGGTCCTTGTCGAAGCCCTTCCCATTGGCATTTTTCATGAACTTCTTGAATTGCCTTGTAATGTAGGACTTCATTTTAGAATCTTCATTGTCTGAAGACTCATCCGTGTCACTGCTTTTGGCTTTCAGTGCCACGCTCTTGCTCTTGCCTGATTTCCTTGTCCTTGTCAAACCCAACTCATAGGTTTGTAGATTGCCAACCAGCTCTGTCAAAGGAATTTTGTCAATATCCTTCGATTCCTCAATTGCGTGATCTTGGCATGAAATCTCTTGGGTAGAGATCTAAGCACCTTTCTAACAATCTTGGGTTCGGGAATGGTTTCCCCAAGATTAAAAGATGAGTTCACTATGTCCTTGAGTTTGGCATAGAACTCATCAAATGACTCATCCTCCTTCATCTTAATCTCTTCAAAACTCGTAGTAAGCCTCTGAAGTTTTGAATCCTTGACAGCCTTGGTTCCTTCATAGGTTGTCTGAAGAATGGTCCATGCTTCTTTAGCAGTTTCAGTAGAGGAAATCTTCTTGAATTCCTCATTTGTGACTGCACTGAATAACGCATTCAATGCCCTGCTATTGAAGTTTTCTGCCTTGATCTTAGCATCATCCTAGTCGGTCGACGCTTCAGTAGGCTTGGTCCAGCCTATCTCCATAGCTTGCCACACCTTTTCATCTAATAATTGCAAGAAAGCTCTCATGTGTACTTTCCAATATGCATAGTTAGTGCCATTAAATAAAAGGAGGTATAATAAGAGACCGTCCTCTATCCATGACAAACAGGGGTCAATAGATCACACAGCAAAGATTAAAACCTAATCAGAGTGTACCTGCTCTGATACCACTTGATAGGCCAAGAATATATTGACCCCTTGTGATGAATTAACAAATTAATTGGCCAAGTTAATTAATTAATTCAATTAGAATGCAATACGCATGGTAGCACAAACAAATCACCAATTAACTAAATGCAGCGGAAAAAATAAATTGGCACGGTGATTTGTTTACGAATGGGGAAAACCTATACGACAAAAACCCTACCGGGTGATTTTAAGGTCACCACTCCCGAGAATTCACTATTATCATAACAAGCGGTTACAAGTAAAGGAATCCCAGTATCTTATACCAACCTACAGTTGAACCCTTACCCCAATACCTAATTGGACTTGTTTTGTAGTGACAATCTCTCCTTTTCAATGTATGGCTCACAATACATGACTAACCAATTCGATGAGCGGATCCCAGTACGTAGCTTACCCACCAACTTAAGAAAGATGTTGGCTACAAAGTTCTTCAGTTCATAAACACGATGAAGATCACGAAACTCATTGGTTACAAAACCCTACGGTGTACAAACACAGCAGTTTCTTCAAGAGAAAGATGAACTAGGGCAAATTCTGTCTCCGGTCACAATTTCTATAAACACAATTTTGCTTCACACTCGCGCAACCTTTGACAGCCCTTAAAATAATCCTTGTATATGTTTAGGATTGTGAGAAAAGAAACCCCAAACATATACACACGGATTGGATGAAAATCAGAGCTAAAAATCTGTTTTTCATAAACCTCGATAGATAGCTTATTTGTTGAGATAGCTGTCGAGCATTAGGCTTTAGCAGCTTTTAAATCTCGATAGATACTAGCTGTCAAGTTTTAAAATCCAGCACTTTTTCACTTGTTTCTTGGACAGACTTGCATGGTTTTAACACTTATTCTTGAAACCTTGTTCCTTGAAACATTAAACACATCCTAGATCTACCAAATTACAAGTAAAGTGCATTTTGTCAAAGAATTAGCCAATTCTAATTTGACATATGTTCCTAACATTAAATCACATATGTCCTAACATTGAGTGGTCATGCTGTTTGGCTCTTGAGACTGAGAGAGGTGTTCTTGTTAGGAATGGATGGGAGAGCTCGGGTTCAGTGTGTGTGTGTGAGAGTGAGAGATGAGAACACGATGAGAGCTTTTTTTTTTTTTTTTTCCTGAATGAGAACACGATGGAGCTTGAGCTTCAATCTTTATAGCTTAAAAAAAATAAATTTTTTTGTTTGTTTTTTTTTTATTTTTTTAATTAAAATTAAAATTGAGAAATCTGGCTTTATATTTTTAATAAAATTAAAATTTAGAAAACTAACGTGGCGCTGAGGTGGTATATTTAAAAATGCCAGATAATTATTTTTAATAATATTTTAATGGCCACGTCGGCAAGCAAGGCACTTCATCTGCCATGTAGGAGGTTTCTGTTAGTGAGTTGATGGTAGGGACCATTTTAAAAACGATTTTGTTTTTTTAGGGACTACATTAGTAACGAAATCAATTTTGGGACCAAAATGGGAATTGACCCAAAATGTAGGAATCAAAAGTGTATTTTTGCCAATAAATAAATAACACACACAATTAGTATCAGACACACACACACATACACTCACACAAATAATATATAAATTTATAATAAAAAGAGATACACTTACAACTCACAAACACTCACTATTTACTCTTAAAGTCAGAGATACCAATAGTCAGATAGATAAAAAGAGATTCATGAGAGAGAGACCTGTGATTTATTTTATTGGTTGGTTTTAAGATATATGGATTGTTTTGTGTTGTTTAGTTTTGGGTTGAATATACCTATGTTAAAGTGTGCAAGATTTAAGTCAAGGTGTACATAAACATTTTTAAAGGTAAATTAAACTAATAAAATAATATTTTATACATTTAATTTTTTTTTATCAAGTTAGGGGGTTCATTTGAACTCCTTGAAGCATTAGTGAAGCCGCCCCTAATAGTTATGTTAAACCTACTAATGTAATAGCTATGTTAAACCTAGGCAACACTGATGTTTGCTATACCTGAATGATTAGGATGTCATCATATCTCCACTATCCAATTGGCAATAATATTAAGAGAAGTACTATGTCTCTAATATTTTCAAAATATTTTTACAATAAATCATAAATGATAAATTGTTACTCGTTCTAATTTGAACTTATGAGTAAAATTAATTTTTTTATTTACTAGTCACAACTAGTAATAATTTTTCACCTAAGTTTTGTTGTAAAAGTGTTATGAAATTTTTGTGGACATAGTATATCTAATATTAAAGGTGTTATTTGGTAATAGATAGTTGTGAACGATTTGATATTATACCAAATGCTCTTTTTATTTTTATTTTTTTTCAAAGCAGAAGATTTGTCGTTAATGTTGTAGAATATATTACAAATAGAGAAGTGTTGTCACAATTGCATTGGCTACATGGACGAATAGGAAGAAGTCAGACATGGAGAGGCTAGTTGGTGCTACCAATATCTAGAGGAGTGTAGGGTGATTTTGCAGTGGGCTTGCAGTTTACACATGATGTGGGGATCCATGAGTTCAGTTTAGAGGGTGATTCTCTAGTTATTTCCAATGCTCTAAGCTAGCAGTCCCCTCCCCCTTCCTCTGTGGCCCAGTTTGTTTATGGAATTAATGATGTATACCATATCCTTGATTTCCGTGGAGTTGAGATTTTCTATGTTTGTAGGCAGGGTAATAAACTTGCACATTTGCTAGTTAACATGTTTAGAGTTTGTTCGGTAAATAACAACAATTTTTAGTGTTTAAACACCACAACACGTATTTTTACAGGTCTTTTTAACTCACGTGTATTTTCACAACACTTAAACAATGTTAATAGAAATCTCTTACTAAACGGCTCTTAGGCATTGAAGATTTTTCTACTTTGATCAAAGAAAGTCCTTATTTCTAAGAACACGCTCTTCTCCATGACAAACTTTTGACTTTTAAGTGTAAATAAAAGTCTTTGTCTTCCCATAGGAAAAAAAAAATTGTTGTCTTGATTGTTGATGTGGCTTCCAATTTCATTAAAGAATTAGGACTTACTGTTATTGGCAACTCGTAGAGCCGGTGTTTTATAATTTTCAAACCTCTTTTTTTTTTTTGGCTAACAAGTTAGAATTCAAAGATGTTTCTTCAAAAAAATAAAATAAAATAAATAATACAGTTAGGATTCAAACCTCTGTGTTGAGAAAAGAAAGATAATATTTTCTATAATACAATTTCTTAAAATATCATGTTAGCAAAATAAGAGCAGTGTTATATTTACGGTTCCAAATAATTGAAATGTCATGCCCAGTAAACTGAAATCTTGATCACAATTTTCTATCACAGTAACATAATTTAAATATTACTATAACTAGATCTTGATCATCATTTAACAAATACACCATACATTTTATTCTTTATTT
>Ga0068628_1001187_pt1 | contig 10621 bp, 5 predicted proteins | sample InSIn2gowninarea_FD_77431 | JGI IMG/M metagenome (GOLD analysis project Ga0068628, IMG submission 77431) | Clean room microbial communities from NASA Spacecraft Assembly Facility at Jet Propulsion Laboratory, Pasadena, California, USA -... ... | reverse complement strand
GCTACAGTACTTCGGTTGCCACAGATATCAGATGCGGCCGACGGTACACAGGATGATTTAATTATTACAGTAGAAACAGATGAAGGCATCACCGGTTATGGAGAAGTTGACACGGCTCCTTTTGTTGGAAAGGCGGTTGTGGGTGCCTACATGTCTCATGGTACTTGTTATGGCTTACGGGAAGTAGTGGTTGGAGCCGACCCGTTCGACTACGAACAAATATGGAATGATATGTTTGCCAAAACGTATTACTATGGCCGCTTCGGCCCGGTAATGCATGTAATGAGTGGAATTGATATGGCCATATGGGATATAATGGGTAAGGCCGTGAACAAACCTGTACATAAATTATTGGGTGGAAGTTATACCGATAAGGCAAGGGCCTATGCTAGTGCATTGATGCCGAAGGATGCAGATGAAGTGAAAAGAATGGTAGAGACACATGCTGCGTTGGGTTACACTGCATTGAAATTTGGATGGGGTCCATTGGGATATGATGTTCACTTTGATATCAGCCTGATAAAAGCAGCACGTAAAGCAGCCGGTGACAAGATGGATATCATGATTGATATCGGCAAGCGCTACCGCCTGAAGGAAGCGATCTACGTAGCAAAAGCACTTGAACAGTTAAATATTTACTGGCTGGAAGAAGCATTGCCGGCGGAAGATTATATTGGTTACAGGAAGCTAACGGAAGCGACTACACTCCGCATTGCGACGGGAGAAGAAGAAAGCGGCAGGTTTGCATTTGCGCGGTTAATCAATGAAACACATGTTGATGTCATACAGCCGGACATGTCCCGCTGCGGCGGCCTGACCGAAGCAAAAAAGATTGCTACCATGGCGGCGGACAAGAATATATTATGTGTGCCGCACGCATTTAAAACGGGCATCCTGGTAGCGGCATCTATCCATCTGATTGCTGCTATTCCTAATGCACCGGTCCTCGAATTTTCTGTAACGGAATCGCCTATACGAAAAGGAATTTTGCAAACTCCTTTTGAATTGAAAGATGGTTATGTGAGTGTACCGCAAACGCCGGGCCTTGGAATAGAGTTGAACCAGGACATTATAAAGAAATACGGCGTTGATATGAAATAAATAAAAATTGGTTTTTGTCACCAAATAATTTAAAAACAACAACTTGAAAGACAGGATCGAAAAACTGGTAGCAATAAAAGAAGCTAAAAAAGTCGATGCATTTTTAATCACTTCTTTAGCATCGCTTAAATATTTAAGCGGCTATTTTTTTTATTTTGAACATGGACTTTCTCCGTTTCAATTGTTACCTGCTGTGCTTGTGGTTGGGCCGGAACAAAATGCAAGTCTTCTATTGGCTGATAATGAAACACAGCAGTCGGCCTTTATTCATCCAGCTATCACCGTAAAGACCTATGAAAGTTATGTGTACGAAAAGCCTGTTGACCATACCACTCAATTTTTGTCTCAACTAAATGAAATTTTTAAACAAACCGGAATAAAAAATGGGAGGCTTGCTGTTGAATTAAATTCACTTCCTGCAAGTCTGGTCTTCTTTATCGCTTCTCATTACCCGGGGATTGAATTGGTCGACATTGCTACAGAAATTACCCAACTCAGAATTATTAAAGACCAGGACGAAATTGAATTGATTCGCAAAGCTGCCGGCATAAGTGATATTGGACAGGCAACAGTTTTACGTCTTGCTAAAACCGGGATGAGCGAACTGGAATTATTTAATTTGGTACGCAGGGAAATGGAAGAAGCTGTTGGAACAAGAGTCCCGCTGATGGCAGACTTTGTAAGCGGCGCCGCAACTGCTACCGGTGGCGGCTTGCCAACCAATAAAATAATAAATGAAGGTGACTTAATTCTCACCGACTTTACTCCTTGCCTGAACGGTTATTGGGGCGATTCCTGCAGCACCATCGTAATGGGCACGCCGACTGCAGAACAACGAAAAATATTTAACCTCGTTCGCGAGTCACTGGAAATTGGTATCAGGACCATACGTGCCGGCGTGCAAGCAAAGGATGTAGATTTTGCTATGCGCAGGCATCTCGAAGCAGAAGGAAATTTTGGACACCATGGCGGGCATGGAGTAGGAGTTGTTTATCATGAAGAACCACGCATTACACCGTATAATACAATGTTGCTGCAACCAGGAATGGTGATTGCATTGGAACCGGCCGTTTATAAAGATGACTATGGTATACGACTGGAACACCTGGTTGCTGTAACAGATAATGGCTGTGACGTATTGACAACATTTACGCATCGTTTTGAACAAGGTGAATAACTATCGTGCATGTTTGAAAAAATAAATTACGAAGGTTGGCCCAATTGCATCAGGCTGTACAATGATCAAATAGAATTGATTGTTACAACTGATGTCGGTCCGCGCATCGTGAAATTTGGATTTATTAACCAGCAGAACTTTTTATACCTCGTACCGGCGCATTGCGGCACAACAGGAGGAAATGACTGGCGCATCTACGGGGGCCATCGTTTATGGCTGGCACCCGAAGCTATCCCATTTAGTTATAACCCGGATAACGAGAAGGTTGAATTTATTGTACAGGATAACAGTATCAAATTAATCCAATCGAAAGAAGGTATTTCGGGGATTGTAAAAGAAATAGAAATCACAATAGCCAATGATAAAAATGAATTAAAGGTCTTGCATCGGCTTACGAACAAAAATCCTGAAAAGATTGAACTGGCGGCATGGCCCATCACGATGCTGTCGCCCGGCGGAAGAGCCATATTGCCACAAGAGCCATTCGGAGAAGGCGACGACTATTTATTACCAGCGAGATCGCTGGCGCTATGGCACTATACAAAAATGAATGACACCCGCTGGATCTGGGGTGAAAAATATATACAGGCAAGGCAGGATAGTTTATATACTTCCGAACAAAAAATCGGTGTTACCAATAAAAAGGGCTGGATGGCTTATTCCCTGAATAATGAAGTACTGATCAAGAAGATCAACTTTGATCCTTCGGCTGTATACCCGGATTACAATTGTAATAACGAAGTATATATTAATGAAAACTATCTCGAAATAGAAACGCTGGGACCTTTATCAACGTTAGAGCCGGGCGAATCACTGGAACATACGGAGTACTGGCTATTAGCAAAAGCAACGATAGACGAAAGCGAAGCATCGATTGATGCTACTATTTTACCACTCGTTCATTCATTCGAAATCCGGTAAAAGAATAATCCCTGGCGATAATTGATAAAATATTTTTTTCCAGTTATAAATCGAACAACATGCACAAAGTCATAATATACAAACTATTTTTTACCCTGTTAAGCTGCGTGTTGGGGTTGCATTTATTTGCGCAAAACTATACCGATACTTCGCTTTGTGGTCATCCAGTTGCTTTGGACAATGATAAAAAATTACTTCCCTGGAAAAACGGATCTACAAATGCTTATGATAATTTTATACGGCTGCGCTGGAATTTCATCCAAACCAAAGCTCCCATGAGCCCTGGGCCAGCGCCTCGATCATCCTACCCGCAATATTATTTTTACTGCGCTTTCATTGATTCAGCCGATGTACTCTTACCTGATATGTGGATGAATGATGTAGGTGAGAAAATTCCCAATTGGTTTGAATCCGCCCTCTCGTATTACGCATATACCGCCGATATAAAACCGCTAACAATCACAAAAGGAATGGTGGATTATAGTCTCCAGCATGGCATTACTCCGTCGACATATAGCTGGCCGCATTTCCCGCAGTCAGCATCTGATGCGGGTTCCACCGAATTCCGTGGATTTACAACTGCTAACCGGTTTTCAACGGATGATGTACAGGTAGATCATGCAGGTGATATAGGAGCGACGTTTTACCGGATGTATCTTTTTTATGGAGATATAAAATATAAAGAAGCCGCAATCAAGGTTGCCAATGTGCTGGCGAAAAAAGCCGGCCCGGGAAATGCGACGCAATCGCCATGGCCGTACGTGGTGAATATGCGAACCGGAAAAGTTGTTTCTGATTATGGAGCTAATTGGTTTGGATGCATTCGATTGCTGCAAATGCTGATAGCCGATAATGCAGGCGACGTAAGCGCCTATAAAATTGCGTTACAAAAAGTAAGAACGTGGGTATTAAAATATCCTGTACAAAATGGTTTATGGGTAGATGGGCATACGGATAATCTGACCAAAGGCACCGGCAACCTTAGTAATATGAGTGCCAGTAACGCGGGATTGTTTATTGCCGATTTCAAAGAATTTGATCCCGCATGGAAAACAACATTACCTGGTTTGATAAAATGGACAGAAGAAAATTTTATTTCAAAATCCGCTCCCGGCGAACCTTCCACCCAGTGGGGTGCCAATTTAGTAAGCGAGCAAATTGACTTTATGCCTAAGATGGATTATCAAACGGCAAGATATGCAGCTCAATGTGCTACCTGGTATGCCGCTTCAGGTGATGAAGCGTATAAAGAAAAAGCATTCCGTTCTATAAATTGGGTCACCTATTGCAATGATAGCAACGGCAAGGCTTTTGAAAGCCCCGTAAGTAAAGGGGTGCACTCATGGTGGTCTGATACTTATGGTGAGTGCCCGAGAATGTTTTATCATGTTTTTGCAGCCGTTCCCGAATGGGCGCCAGAACATGAAAACCATATTCTTTATTCGGAAAATGTATTGAAAGATATTTCATACACCGATAAAAAAGTAAGCTATACTGCTTTGCAGAAAAAGGGTACGGACTACCTGCGTCTTTCTTTTAAACCAACTATGATAACTCTTAACGGTAAGAAAATCTCTCCCGTTTCAAAAGCAGGAAAAGAATATTATACGCTAAGAGATCTGGGGAATGGCGATTATGCGTTACAGTTAAATAGATTGAGTGCAGGAAAAGTAGTTATCGCTGGTATGTAATGGCAACCTTGTTCCGCTAGGAACTTTTTATGGGTAGTCAGTCAATGATGAACTATGAGTGTTCCGTTAGGAACACCTTATGCAAAGCCGCATCGCAAACAAATTGTCCTAAACAGCATAAGATACAAAGTGTACAATTGACGCAACAGGTACTTAACAATATTAAACGAGTCCGGAACCTAAATATGAATTGATTATTCTCTGCCAAAATCCCTGATAAACGGTCAATACACCGGATGATTTTTACCCTCCGCAACTTCAGCTACTTAGATTCATGTTTGAGTAAATAACCATGTTGGCAGGTAACAAATGCATCTATCTTTACGTTCTACTGTACCGGATATAAAAATGACAACCCGGTTAGCCGGGTTTTAATATACAGTTTTCTCATGTGAACGGTCAAACTTAGACCAAAGCAGGTGGTTTTCTAGCCGACCTGCTTTATTTTTTATGTTAACCACAATGAGAAATACAAAGAAGGCGCAAAGGACACAAAGATTGCCAGTTGTATACTAGCATTGCCGGCTCGGGAAAACTCGCGTCACTTCTTCAGTCAGTCTCTGTCGTATAAAATAATGTTGGATCTATAACGTGATCGTAGGAATCATCTTCATTTACCCGTTGGCGTCAAATCTCTAAAAATATAAATTTGCAAAGCACAAAGTGTTCACACACGAAATTCTTTGTGTTCATTGTGGCCTTTGTGGGAAAGTTAAGGTCTGTTAGGTAAAACAATTTTTAATTCAACTCGTAATCTTCAAATCGTTTTTTAGGAATCTGCGTTCGCCTCAATGCAGAAAGATTTTTCAACGCCAATACAAATACCAGCATCGCAAGCACCAGGAAAAATAATGTCAGTTCCTGCCTTACATCTTTCAGCCAATATACTTCCATTAATATAAATGCATGGATAGTGCCAATAAGCTTGGCAGCAAATCCATGGCTAAAGCCGGCATTGGTTAATAAATGATGTACATGAATTTTATCAGGAGAAAATGGTGATTTTCCCTTCCACAAACGGATACTGAATACCCGCAAGGTATCGAATACGGGTATAAGAACTACCCCCAAAACAAAGATTGCAGCATGTGGCAACATTGGTGTTGTCATGGCATCATTTACCTGTATTAATCGAATGCACATAACAGATATGACAAATCCTAATACCAGCGAACCGGTATCGCCCATAAAAATCCGGGCAGGATTCAGGTTAAAATATAAAAATGCCAACAGGCCACCTGCCAGTGAAAAGGCAATCAATGCCATATTGGTATCGCCACTTAGCGTGAGAAATAAACCAAGTGTAACAAGACTCATAAATCCAATACCACCGGCCAGTCCATCAATACCATCAATCAGGTTAAAAGCATTTGTGATGCCGACTATTGCAAGTATAGTGAAAGTATATTGAGCAGAGATAGACAATTGCTCGACGCCAAACAAACCACCAAAACTGGTGATGCGGATGCCGGCAACAGCCATTAATATCGCAAGGCCTATTTCTATGACAAGTTTGTAGCGGGCTGAAAGATTTTTTAAATCATCCATAATACCCATGCTGAAAAGAATAACCAACGAAAAAAGAAAACTTATAATCATCGGGCTGGCGTTAAAAGAAAACCACATCATGATGGAAACGACCATACCCGTCCAGATGGCGACACCGCCAAATGTTGGGATCGGCGTTTTGTGTTCTTTACGCGCATCCGGCATATCATAAAGGCTGTATTTTTTTACCAGGTGCAAAATTGGCGGTATCGTGATCAAGGTCACGATAAATGCCGTCACAAAACTCAGAATCGCAAACTTGTACTCATGAAAATCGAAATCAAGAGTGATTTGCAGCAGGTGGAGGTGACTTTTCATTGGATATCCCGGTTTTCAGGGTATTAATTTGGCTCAAAATATACATAAGTAAAAACATATACAAACACCTCTTTATTGTGTTTCCAGGCTATTTTTTTATTCACTTACAGGTGTTTACGAATGGTTTATTATTTTCAGGCTTCCAGGTATCCGGCTTTCCGGACAAGGAGATTAATATTTTATAAATCAGCTACTTACTTTTGAACAAATATTTTACCTATTTCTGCCACAGCCAGCATATTATCCAACCCGATTGAGTACCTGAAAGGGGTAGGTCCGCAACGCGGCGACCTGCTAAAGAAAGAATTGGGCATTTTTACCTTCAGGGACTTGCTTGAATTTTTCCCTTTCCGGCATATCGATAAAAGTAAGGTGGGTCTTATTAAAGACATAACCCCGGAAACGGAGTTTGCCCAGGTGGCCGGTGTATTGGTAAACTTGGAATTGGTGGGTGATAAGCGGGCAAAGCGCCTGGTAGCCCAGTTGACCGATAAAACCGGAATTCTTGAACTGATCTGGTTCCAGGGAGTCGCCTGGATGCAAAAAACATTGCAAGTTGGGCAGCCTTACCTGGTTTTCGGTCGCACCGGTTTCTTCATGGCAAAACCGCAAATCGTTCACCCGGAATTGGAACCTTTTAAGCCGGAGCAGCCGGGTATTCTAAAGCTGGAGCCTGTTTATTCAAGTACTGAAAAATTAAAGGCGAGAGGCCTCGGTGGAAGACAGATAGGAAAGCTTACACAAGTACTGCTTTCAATTATACATGAAAAAGACGTACCCGAAAACCTGCCACCAGCGATTATGGGGAGGACGAAATTTCCAAACCGTTTTAACTCTTACAGGCAGATCCATTTCCCTGCATCAAATGATGAATATGAAGCAGCTGTAAAGCGATTAAAATTTGAAGAATTATTTATTGCTCAACTACGATTGGGGTTATTGAAACTTAACAGGCACAAATACTCGAAAGGAGTGGTGTTTGACAAGGTCGGAGATCTCTTCAATACCTTTTACAAAGATCACCTGCCATTTGAACTAACGGGAGCGCAAAAGCGCGTAATAAAGGAAATAAGAAACGATACCGGAAGAGGTCACCAGATGAACCGACTGCTGCAGGGCGATGTGGGCAGTGGTAAAACGATCGTTGCATTACTCTGCATGTTGCTGGCTGCAGACAATGGTTTTCAATCCTGCCTGATGGCACCCACAGAGATCCTGGCGCAACAACACTTTGCCAGTTTAAGCGGCTTATTAAAGGAAATGCCGGTAGAAATATCCCTGCTTACCGGTTCTACAAAAGCCGCGCAGCGGAGAACACTGTTAAAAAAACTGGAAGAAGGCGAAACTCAAATCTTAATCGGTACGCACGCCGTAATTGAAGATGCCGTGCGGTTCAAGAGCCTTGGGTTAACGATCATTGATGAACAACACCGGTTTGGAGTGGCACAACGAGCGAAATTGTGGGATAAAGCAAACATCCATCCACATGTGCTTGTTATGACGGCTACACCCATACCACGCACCCTGGCAATGACCGCATTCGGAGATTTAGATTATAGTATCATGGATGAACTGCCTCCGGGAAGGCAACCCATTACCACTGTGCACCGTTTCGAGAATCAGCGATCGAAAGTGATGAGTTTTATCCGCGCAGAGATCGATAAAGGACGACAGATCTATATAATTTTTCCATTGATAGAAGAAAGTGCAACCCTCGACTATGAAAACCTGATGAAAGGCTATGAAAATGTTAAAGCTTATTTCCCGGAACCAAAATACTGGATAAGTATGTTGCATGGACGACAACCTGTGGCACAAAAGGAAACGAATATGCAACGTTTTGTCAATGGCGATACTCAGATCATGGTTTCCACCACGGTCATCGAAGTAGGAGTAAATGTGCCGAATGCAAGTGTAATGGTCATTGAAAGTTCGGAGAAATTTGGTTTATCCCAATTACATCAGTTGCGGGGAAGAGTAGGGCGTGGCGCGGAAAAAAGTTATTGCGTGTTGTTGACCGGAAAACTGGGCATGGATGCAAGAGAAAGAATGAATATTATGACGAGTACAAACGATGGATTTGTGATTGCGGAAAAAGATCTGGAATTGCGGGGTCCCGGAGATATTGAAGGAACAAGACAAAGCGGTGCATTAAACTTTAAGCTCGCGAGTATAGTCAAAGACAAGTTTTTACTGGACGAAGCAAAAAACCTCGCCATTTCCATTTTAGAAAGCGATCCCGACCTTGTTTCTACGGATAATTTGCCGTTGAGACAATACCTTTTATCACAGAAAGACAAGACGTTGTGGAGCCGTATATCTTAACATAAGTTTTCAAAAATAGTATCACATATTTTTTCTAATTTGATGAAAATAGTCTTGAACCTGAAGCATTCAATATTTCTGATTCTCTTCTTAATCCCGTTTGTTGCCCTCAAAGCTCAAAGCGGTAATATTGAATTTGTTGAAAATAAAGGACAGTGGGACAGCAAAGTAAAATTCCAGGGACGGGTACCAACCGGCGCCTTTTATGTAAGGGGTTCTGGTGGTTTTACTGTTTTGCAACACAACCAGGATGATCTCCGTGCTATCAGTGAAGTTACACACGGCAGTTCTGCCACGGTCAAAAGCAATAATCCCCTCATACTTCACTCGCATGCTTACGCTGTTGATTTTATCGGCGGAGCTGTATCTCCCGAAATTATTCCCGATAAGACACAGGAAGGTTACAATAATTATTTTATCGGAAACGATCCATCCAAATGGACGGCAAATTGCCGGGTCTTTCAGGGCATTACTGTAAAAAATGTTTATCCGAATGTGGATGTTCGTTACTATACGCAGGATGGGTCATTGAAATACGATATCATAGCGAGGCCGGGATCGGATATTACCAAAATCGCGCTGAAGTATGATGGAGTAAAAAAACTTGGACTGAAAAAACGGGAGTTATTAGTTGAAACAACGGTTGGTCATGTAAAAGAACTCGCGCCTTATACCTACCAGGTCAGTAATAAGGAACGGAAAGATGTAGAAGCAAAATTTGTTGTAAAGGATAATATTGTAAAGTTCCAGTTGAAAAATTACGATCCTAATTCGACAGTAGTTATTGACCCGACACTGGTATTTATTTCTTTTTCAAAAAGCGTAAGTGACAACTGGGGATTCACTGCTACCTATGGCCCGGATGGAAGCATGTATGGTGGGGGTATCGTGTTTGGGTCGCAGTTCCCCGTTTCTACAGGCGCCTTCCAGGAAATATATGGAGGTGGTGGGGGCAACAATCCTTTCGATATTGGTATTATCAAATTAACGCCAAACGGAAACGCAAGAGTTTATGCAACTTATATTGGGGGCACTAAAGGTGATGAGCAGCCGCACAGTTTAATCGTGGATCCGGCTGGTAATCTTATATTGGCCGGAAGATCAAACTCATCTGATTATCCCGTTACAGGTACAGGCACGATAGGAGACGGAGGTCTGTATGATATTGTCGTTTCCAAATTAAATGCCACCGGAACAGTGATGCTCGGTTCAAAGCGCATAGGTGGTAAAGAAGATGATGGTGTGAATGTGACCACAAGCCGGGAAGGTCCTAACTCACTCCAGCTCAATTATGGAGATGATGGCCGCAGTGAAGTAATGCTGGACGCTGCCAATAATATTTATGTGGCTTCCTGTACGCGTTCGGTGAAGTTTCCTACTGATAATGGCTTTGGTAAAACACTAGGTGGTAAGCAGGATGGGGTTGTTTTGAAATTGACACCCGACGTATCTACGCTCCTGTTTGGTACTTATCTCGGTGGTGCGGCCAATGATGCGGCTTATGTAGTATCGTTGGCGCCTAATGGAAATATTTTTGTTG
>Ga0068628_1001185_pt1 | contig 10626 bp, 8 predicted proteins | sample InSIn2gowninarea_FD_77431 | JGI IMG/M metagenome (GOLD analysis project Ga0068628, IMG submission 77431) | Clean room microbial communities from NASA Spacecraft Assembly Facility at Jet Propulsion Laboratory, Pasadena, California, USA -... ... | reverse complement strand
ATAATAATCTACTTAGTTGTTCAAGGAATGCCAAGCCAATACATACATGAACATATATATTTCGAGAAGATAAATCAGCAGTTGTATTATTATTCAAATAATAAAAGTGAATCTTACAACCATAGCCTTGATGTTGAAAGAGTCCCCTTGAGTGGTAATACAAGTCCAAGCCAAGAAAATTTCCAAAAACTCCTTCTTCAAGTCTAATGAATAGCCTCTAAGCACAAGCTCAACATAGGGGTGCAAATGGACATAGATCAACCATTTGGGAATGGTAGAGGGGGAATTTATAGGTTGGGAGAGGGAGTTAGGCTTCCTCCAAAGATAGGATTAGGCCCATACCTCAAGGAGGTAACTCATAGGGATGAGATCAAGAGGTCAAATTAGGAGGATTCAACCTCATCTATCTAAAACCACCTCCAACTTGCTACTCTCGAAGCTTCTAGATCATGAAGCTTCTCATCCTTTCTAGGAAAATTTCCTTTTTGAGACCATCGTGAGTATGAAAGGGAACAAAATGATGGCATCATTGGATTAATATGGTGAAATAGGTGATCATCATGGTTTTGAGCTTCATAAGGGCAATGAACTTCTTTTTAGGGTTTCAAGAGCCATTTCTTCAAGCAAAGCTCCAGATGTTTTCCAAGCAAAGTTAAAGGAGGGATTTGAGTTGTATACATGGATGAGTATAATGATCATGTTTCAGACAGTTCAGGCTATGTTACATGGAAGTGCAGGAGGTGCAACAAAATGCATTGTAACACTTACCTATTAAATTACCAAGATGTTCTTCAATTTTAAGGACTCCTTGGATGATCGTAGAGGTGTAAAAAAGTATGAAAGCTAGGATTTTGGTTTGATCAATGAAGATTAGAAGTTTTCATATAAAGGAATGTTCAGAAATATGAGATTTTGGGATGTGATTGTGGTCCATGTTGGCTATGTATTCCTTGAGATTGGTCTTAAAATATATTGTAATTTTACATGTGTATTATTTTTCGCACGAGTATGGAATCTAGTGAAGTCCTTTGATCAACATTAGATCATATTTATCGTTCAAAAAGGTGATCATTTCTTTCAAATGTTTATATGGTTTAAAAAGAGCTTTATGTTCCTTTTAGTCAATATTTTGGAGATATGACCAATTGTAGCCTTTCTATATAGAAGATAAAATGGATTGTGATGTGGTGAGGAAGGAGGTAATCTAGAGTTTGGATGATAGGCTAAGTGAAAAACCTTGCTAACTGAGGATTTGGAGTAACCATTACATATTAAATATTTAGTTAAGTGTGTTTTGTCCTTGGCCAGGAATTGAGGATTTGCAATTCAAATGCATCTGGTAAGGTGAGTTTTTAGGACAACTAAATTTTGAGGATGATGGCTATGGGAATGGGCATGAAGGTATTGATCAGTGTGGATCTTCTTCTAGTACACTTAACAGGATATAGATCCATTGGGATGAAAAGAAACTAGAACCTCCAGAAAGGAGAATGAAAAGTACTTCTCTAACTCCACAATAAATTAAATATGTGGTGAGAGATTGTTGAGGAAAGAACGGAGAGAGGAAATCCCATGAATCGAGATAATGAACATAGAAACAACAAACCAATACTAAAATTTATGTTTTAGATGCTAATATTTAAGGGAATTGGTTTCAAATTATTCCATGAATATCTTGGTGACTATGGGCAACAATGAGGACCCCACTATGGTTTCTTAAAAAATTTCATAATAGATACCCTTGAGAGAAAATAAAGTGGAATAAAGATAAATTTTAATGAGATTTAGCCTATTCACGTCAAAAAGCTTAGAGATAAGCTCAATGGCTTCAGGAACATGGATTTTTGTGAATAAAGAAATAACATCAAAGATAACGATGATGTTTTCCTAGTCAATGTGAATATTATTAGTTGAAGAGGGATGAATCTTTGATGAAGGAGAGAATATTCCTCATGAAGTTTAAAATTTATCAACCAAGAAGTGAGAAATGGAATGAGTGGGTGATGAGCCTAATCATTGGGTAATTATATGGGCCTTAATTCACCTCCTAGCTTAGCCAAATCAACTCTTTTGACAACTTATTACATGTTTTGACTATATTTTGTTTAACGAGATGAGTTAAAGTGAGATATTATGCTTAGTGTAATAATATGCATTGAATGTAGGTTTGGAAGAGAAAATCAAGGAATTTTGGCAAGACTAAGGTTTGAAACTCAAATGGGACAAAGGAGAGATATTTTAGGAGTTAAATCATCCTCATTTATTCCTCTTCCATCCGAATATTCCTCCATTAATCACACCATCTTTGAGTGCAAGCAGCCAAGTCATGAACATGAAAAGGCAACTGATCAAGTGACAAACAAAGAGTTAATTCAACTCGAGTTTGGAAGCTGAGCCTCCCTAGATTTAAGGAAGTTGTTGGAGACTTGAATTTTATAAGTAGAGAGGCCTAGAGCATCATTAGGATTCAAATTTTTGTTGTAAAAAAAATAGTTATTTTCGAGCTCCAGACTTGTGGAAGACAGTGATGTAATTTTCTATTTTGATAATGAAAATGCGATTTTCCTTGATCTAACATTGTGTTAACTCAAAGGACTGAAGCTCTTGGGTTAGGCCCCAACCCTAGCAGCAAAGGCTCCTCTTCTTGTATCTGTATGCTTAGCTTACTTTCATAGGTTCATGGTTAAATTATCTCTAGAAGTATTTCATTGCAAGTACTGTGGATTTGATTAGTTTTTATTAGTTTGCTTCTATTTGTGATTTACCTTAGTAGCAAGGTAGAAGAGATAGAAGGAGCACCACACAGCTATTAGTGGGTGTCTTAGCCTCACCTCTTCCCTTAGGGATCATGATTTGAGGAAAAGACCCTTAAGCAGCCCCAAAAAGACAGATTTCCATTTCCTCATAAGATTTAGAGTTTACTATACTTACCCTAGAATTTGATCATTTTTGCAAGTGTAGGATTTAGTTGGAATCACTTCCATCTTCATTATTTTATTAGATCTCATCCATGATTCCATTTCATTTAGCTATTTCCCTAATGCATGAAGTAGACAATTAGTTCATTAATTTTTTCTTTTCTATCTTGTTAGAATTCTTCTTGTTTACATGACTTTGTGGAAATTATAAATGTTTGATGCAGAGTAGGTGCTTCAGAAATCTAAAGGGATCTCATAGTAGGCAACCACCTTCCAACTTCATCCATTGATAAGCATCCCTTACTTTCACCAAGATCTTCAAAAATATCATCATTTTACATATAAATTCCTCCAAGCATGTTGAGCAAATCCAACCATCTCCTAACCTTGGTATTGAGTTCTAAGTGATCCTAGGAATTTTCTCACTCCATTCCACCCATCCACCACCTTCCCTATGTCTTCCATAACAACCATCATTTTTCTCTCAGCTGTACCCTATAGAAATACAGGGAATCCTATAGGTTTCTAGTACATCCTGTACGTTTTCCTGTAGTGGTGCGTTTTGAGGCTAAATTGATGGAAAATCTCTAAGAAGCCACACCAGGTCACCCAAGGGTCTCCCAAACCTTCCAACCATCTCCCAAATGTCCCAAACATCCACCATCATCGCTAAACCACCTGTCACATCACTAAAATAGATTAAGGTTTACACTTATCTTTCTAGAAAAAGAATAAAAAGAAAAAAAAATATTTATTTCATCCCTTTACATGCACAATAGTCATGTTTGATGTCTTGAATTTTGATGCTTTAGATAGTAGCATTTCATGCATGTTGGCTTGGCATTTCTATAAAGAGTAGTTTCTCAACAGTTAGTAGAGAAGGGTGTGTTTTTAGCATAGGATTTCAGTCATTTTCCTTATTTGTAGTAGATCATTTTTCTCCTAGAGTAGACATCTCTTTTTTTAGTTAACAATCAAGCTTCTTCTGAATCCATAGAAGTCTGGCTTGAAAACCCCAGTGATCTCTTGCCAACTAAACAGTGACAAAAGGTAGAACCATCACTTTTACTTGTGTATATAGCATTGTCACCTCCAAGTTTGTATGAACCCTAGGTTGATAAATTAAAGCTGGTAGCTCCAGGAGTTGCAGCATTCTTGCTACAATACTGGTGCTCATCACTTTTTGGTGCCATTGCCTGGGAGGTGTCTGAGTACTATGTGATTACTACTATCTTTCTTCTATTTATTGTTTCTAATATTATCCTCTTAGCTTCATTTCTGCAAAAGTAATTCAGTTTGCTTCCTTTTCATTCTCCATTTGTTGCTTTCCTTTCCATTCTACAAGTTAGATTTCAATCAAGTAGTTAATATTTTCATTTAGTCAATAGTTTTCATTCAACTTACAATTTCAATTCTGGAATCACTTTCAAAATTTGAGAAAATCACAAAATCAAAAAAAAAAAAATTCTTTCCATTCCTTGTAGGAATAGGGATAAATTAGGGAAATTTTTGGCAAATACCCCCACTGCTTCCAAAAACCAGCCTTCCCTCTTCTTTGGTGGCTGTGAACTGGAGGAACCCTTAGGTGAGAAACTAGACATATTTGAAGAACCTACAGGGTAAGAAGAAGAAGGAGAACTCATTCCTACTGAACCTATGGCTGAAAATAGAAATGACAGGGGAAATAGAGAAAGAGTTGAGGGTGCCTTCCCCATCAGGGAAACAGATGGGGATACTAGGACAAAAAATATAAGCCCTTCTTCCCTTACTCATTTCCATGGCTTGACCATAGAAGACCCAGGCACTTTCTTATTTGAGTTTTATGTCATATGTTGAACCTATGACTATACAGATGATGAGCAGAAGTTGAAACTATTTCCATCCACTCTTAAGGATGCAACTTTGCGTTGGTTCATGGGTTTGCCTAGAGATAGAATTACAACTTGGAATCAGATGTAGAAAGCCCTCAACAACAAGTATCGGGACTACTGTAGGTCTAAAGACACTAAAGAGGAAATTTTTAGGATGACCTTAGGCAATGATGAATCCCTAGAGGATTATGAAGAAAGATTCCAGCTTAGCTACAAAAGGGCCAAGTGCACACTTGACCTTGAGTCACTGAAGTTGGTCATACTTAGAGGAGTAATGGAAGACCTTCTAGACAACCTACACTTATTAGCAGGAGGGGATATGTACTAGTTACCCTGTCAGGATATCAAGCCTATCTTTAGAAACCATTCTAGGGTAGCCAGGAAAAAGCGTAGGGGTAGTCAACCTATGGTCAGTCCATCCTCTTCCAATTCATCCATCAAGGTTGAAATTGAAAATATGTTGGAGGATTTCAAAATTGACATGTGGCAAACCCTTGCCCTGCAAATGGACACTATGCACATTAAGAGAAAGCAGAGAGATCCTTGGCCATTTTTTGTCCTAGATGCACTAGTAGGCACCCTAAGAATGAATGTCCATTGAATTCTATTGAAATTTTCTAAGACTGTGAAGAAAACCACTCCATAGATAAGTGCCCCTCTTTACCTGCACTCAAAGTTGTATATCAAGGAGCTAAAGGGGTCACTAATCAGCGTTGCTACATAAACCAAAGGAGACCTCATGGTCCTAGGCCATACTAGCGGGGCATGTAAGGGTCATCCCACTCATATTACAACCCAAACTAGACCACATCCATACCTTCTTGGGGACCCCCTACTCATCCTTCCTATTTTACACCTCCTCCTTGGTCCTTTGCACCTCAGTATCATTCCCAACCAACAAACCGGTCATTTCAACCATAAGTTTGACTACAAGTTAGTGGAATCCATCACTTCATGGGTGGAGGCCCCAATACAACAATGTTCCAGCTTTATTGCTTTCACCACCTACCCAAACATAGCTTTTACAGCTCGCTCCACCTAAACAACACTAGATGTCTGCCTAGCCAAATCTGAACCCGAACAATAAACAAACACAACAGGTATACAGTGGAGAGACATCATATCCAGCTTATGCTATGGAGATATAGGAAATTAACCTGAGATCTGGGAGAGTACTCCCAGAAAACCAACCTCTACCTCCACCTAGGGAGGTTGAGGAAGAAAGAGAGGAAAGCATGCTTAAAGTAAATCCACCACCCTTTCCTAAGAGATTAACCCAACCATCCTAGCCTACCCTAAAAGAGACTGAAATTTTGGGAGAATTGAAAAACCTATGTGTCAAAATTCCACTTCTCCAAGTTGTTAAGGATGTACCTATTTACAACAAGTTGAATAAGGAGAAGTTCTTCAAGCATCCACAAAGGTGAAAAAGAGATGCCCCTACCATTAATGTCATTGGAAAACTATCTAACTTAATGTTGGGGCAGGTAGTATGTTCAAAGTATTTGGACCCTAGAAGCCCTATAGTAGATGTGCACATCAATGGAACCATTGTCCCAAACACTATGATCGATCTTAGGGCTTCCATTAATGTGATTATCAATGACACCATGCTCAAGCTCAACCTCCAAGGTTCATTAAGGAATACCACAACAGTTATGTAACTTGCAGACTGCTCCACAGTGACCCCTGAGGGGATTGTGGAGGATGTGATGGTATACATTGATTCTTGGGAATACCCTCTAGATTTCCTAGTTCTCTAGCCTAAGGCTAAGCTTACTAGTTACCCTCTCATCCTTGGGAGGCCATGGTTAGCCATTGTCGATGCTTACATTCGCTGTAGAGCTGGAAATATGACCATTAAGAATGGGCATATTTCCAAGCAATTAGTCATATACCCTCTTGCCTAGCCATCTCTAGAACATGACTTACCTTTGTGGCTGGAAGAGGAGGAGGAAAATGAAGTTTATTCCACCCAACTCTATACCTTACAAACAACCATGGGAGGGGGATATCAGGATGAAGATGGTTTGATTGAAAACATACTCCAAAGTCCAGCTCCCAGTATATTGTCCTTAGAGGAAGTAGTAAAGGAAACCCAAAACAACCATAAATTAGATCTATTCTTAGTCTATTACAACCCTATCCATATCAAAACCATAGAAATTGGTCTCGAGAGAACTTTGAAAATCAATCCATCTCTTTCTGTTCTCCAAGGAGAAAACTTTTGCAACATGCTAAAGGAACACCTATATGCCTTTTCTTAGAGTTACTAAGAAGTGAAGGGAGTGAAACCTTCAATGTGCACTCACCATATTTATATCAAGGAACTTTGCAAGCCAGTCTAGCAACCCCAAAGTAGGATGAATCCAGCCCTTAAATATATAGTCAAAGAAGAACTAGAAAAACTACTAGATGCAGGATTCATTTACCCTATATCAAATAGTGAGTGGGTCTCTCCTTTACTGTTGGTTCCAAAGAAAAATGGTAAGTAGAGTATTTTTGTCAATTATAGGGAGTTAAACAAAGCCACAAAGAAGGACCATTTCCCTCTACCTTTCATCAACCAAGTGCTGGATGGCCTGGCAGGGAAAAAGTTTTTCTCTTTCTTAGATGGATTCAGCAGGTACAATAAAATCCAAATCAGCCTAGAAGTCTAGGATAAAACCACCTTCACTCATCCTTGGGGTACCTTCACCTATAGGGTCCTTCCTTTTTGCCTATGCAATGCTCCTACCACTTTTCAGAGAACAATCATGAGTATCTTTTCCGAGTTAGTCCATGGTGCAATAGAAATCTATATGGATGATTTCACACCTTATGGAAGTGATTTCAAGGAGGGTTTGTCCAACTTAGGTAAGGTTATGCACAAATGAATTGAAATGAACCTGTTTCTCAGTCCTAAGAAATGTGAATTCTTGATGACTGCAGGGACTGTGCTAGGTCATTCAATATCTTAGCAGGGACTACAAGTCGACCCAAAAAAATAGCTATCATCTAAAGGGTCCTACCTCCACAAAAGTAGAGAGATGTCAGAAGTTTTCTATGGTTAGCTAGATACTAATGAAGGCTTATAAAAGACTTCAGCAAGTTGGCTTCTCCTTTATTTGGGTTATTGGCCAAAGACTCTGAGTTTTTATGGTCAAAAAGTTGTCAAGAGGCCCTAGACAGCCTAAATGACAAGTTAACGACTGTATCAATTCTTCGAGGCCCAAATTGGGCCCTTCCTTTTCATATTCATGCTAATGCCTCACACAAAGCCATAGGAGCATCCTTAGGCTAGATAGATGAGAAATTTTTTGATACCATTTACTTTATCAGTAAGAATCTGTCAAAGGCCAAACTGAACTACACAATGACTAAAAGGGAGATCCTGCCTGTTGTGCACTCATTGAACAAATTTAGGCATTATATTATAGGATATCAAACATTTTTACATACTAACCATGTTGCAATCAAATATTTAATGAATAAACCTGATGTGTATGCCCGGATTATTAGATGATTACTTTTATTACAACAATTTGATCTAACTACTGTCAATAATCCTAGCAAGGAAAATGTTGTTGCAGACTTTTTGTCTAGATTAAATTTACCTACAGGTGAAGAGGGAATGGTTGATAATCAGTTACCAGATCAGAACTTATTTTCCATTTCAGTTTTCTCTCCATGGTTTTCTAACATAGCAAAATGTTTGGTATCTACACAATTCCCACCGAATTTATCCTCCAAAGAGAAAAACAAGATTTTGAGGAAAACCACCCCCTTCACCTAGATTGGGGAAAACCTCTTCAAACTTGGCCCAGATCAAATTCTAAGAAGATGTGTCAAGGAGGAGGAAGTCTTTGACATCCTTCTGACCTGTCTTGATGGGCCTTGTAGAGGTCACTTTGTAACAAAGAGGACCACATTTAAAATGTTACAAGTTGGGTATTATTGACCCACTCTTCATCAAGATGTGAAAAGATATACTATTCAGTGTCATCGGTGCCAAAGGATGGGAAAGCCTACTCCAAGAGATGAAATGCCTCTGCAAACTCAAGAGACTTTTGAGCCATTTGACAAGTGCGGCATGGACTTCATTGGACCTATTGACCCTCCTTCCAAGAAAAAGTTGTATATCATTGTGTGGACTGACTATCTGACTAAGTGGGCTGGAAACAAGGTAATTAAGGCAACAACAGAGGAGAAGGTGGCTAAGTTCTTAAGGGAGGATGTATTTTACAAATTTGGGTACCCTAGAGAACTAGCCACTGATCAAGGCAGCCATTTTACCTCCAACATGATTAAAGATTTTCTTAGCCATCACAAGATCAAGCATAGGACCTCCACTCCATATCACCCACAAGCTAATGGGCAAGTGGAGGTGACCAACAGAGCATTGGAGGGAATCTTGACCAAAGTGGTTAGCAGCAATAGGAAATATTGGGCAGATAGACTAGTTGAGGCCACCTCAGCCTATAATACAACTTGGAAGGCCACGACTGGATTCACACCCTATGAGTTGGTCTATGGGAAAAAGGCCCTATTATCCATTTAGTTTGAGTATAACACATTGAGGATGGCAACCCAACTAGATCTAGATCTCAACAGTGCACAACAAGAGAGATTTCTCCAGTTGACTAGTTTAAATGAATTCAGAATGCAAGCCCTCCTACACTTTAGAGGAAGATCTTGCACGATAAGAACAACAAGGATAAGAAATTTCAAGACGGAAATTGGGCCTTGTTATATGATTCCAAATATAAATACTTTAAGGGAAAGTTAAGTACAAGATGGTTAGGGCCTTATGTTATAGAGAGATGTCATGATAATGGTTCAATGTAGATCAGAACCATAGATGTGGAGGCCATTCCTTTACTTGTTAATGGGAACAGACTGAAAGTTTATGATAGGCCATTGTCAAAGCAAGAGTTCATTGTGGTATCAATGAAACATTGACGGTGGCAGAGCAAGTTTTAGCTCCTGTGTCATCAAATCACCGAGAGAAAAAAATAGAAAAATAAGGACTCAGGTGAAAACCTCCATTAGATGCCTGAGTCCCACTATTCAGCTGAAAACCTCTTGGGTGGCTCAATGGTGTTAAAAAGAATAAAAAAAAGGAAATAAAAAGATTCCTGGGTGAAAACCTCTCTTGATGCACCTAGGAAAATAGCTAGAATGAAAAACTCTTAGGGGTAGACTAGTTTCCTTCAAAAAATAAAACTAAAAAAATTAGGTCAGCAAGAGGACGATCAGAGAAAAAGGGAAAATAAGAAAGGGACCTATTTCACTCATAGAGAAAAATGAAATAGAGGGCAGAAGAGAACAACATCTTAGCATATTCCTCATTATTCACACTCCTAGACCTCGTCTCTACCCATGTCATCATCTTCAAAATCCCAGTAGAGGAAATGATTAAAAATTTCAAGGGAGAAGTAGCTATAGGACATCCTATAGGAAATCCTATAGCAGCCTATCCCACATAATAAAAATTATGAGTAGCAACAAGCTTCCATCATGAATATCCAAGGGTAGAAGAAGCTCTAGAGCAGCAACAGTGCCATCATCTTCAACACCAAGTACTTGCACATCAAGGGAATCATCAGAGAGAAATAAAAAAGCAAGGAAAAATAACATGCAACCAACACACAACAAGAACCTCATGTCGTCAACAAACTGTAGCAAGGTATTAGCACCACATGTAAGTATCTCACTTCACTCTCTCATTTGCATTATGCAGTAAAAAAAATGTTAAGGTTGTGAGTGAGTTGGTTTATAAATGAAAGGTGGCAAGTTAACTTGGCCACCTTCGTTTAGTCGAGAAAGACAAAATAGTTGGTCCTCCCACACGTGGT
>Ga0068628_1001184_pt1 | contig 10633 bp, 10 predicted proteins | sample InSIn2gowninarea_FD_77431 | JGI IMG/M metagenome (GOLD analysis project Ga0068628, IMG submission 77431) | Clean room microbial communities from NASA Spacecraft Assembly Facility at Jet Propulsion Laboratory, Pasadena, California, USA -... ... | reverse complement strand
TTACCTTCTTGTGGTTTCTCTGCGCGTGCATCTGAAGCATTAATGAATTGCAAAGTGCCTTTCGGCTATGTTGATATTCTTCAACATCCAGATATTCGTGCTGAATTACCGGCTTATGCAAACTGGCCAACTTTCCCACAATTATGGGTAGAAGGTGAGCTAATTGGTGGTTGTGATATTATTTTAGAAATGTATCAAGCGGGTGAACTTCAAACTTTATTAAGTGAAGTAGCGGCTAAACATCAAGCTTAATTGATAACCGATTATCAAGATAAACCTGCTTTTTAGCAGGTTTTCTTTTGCTCAAAAAATGATAAACCAGATATAAAAGTGTGATCGGATTAACATTTTTAAATTAAATAACTTGTTGATTAAATTTCCTTAAGATAGACTACGTCGCATTAGTCGGGGTGCCTATATTAATGGCTGAGAAATACCCGTGAACCTGAAACAGATAATGCTGGCGTAGGAAACTAATCATCTCATTATGCTGTTTCGTTATGCAAAAATAAGGAGAACGCATAATGAACAAAACGCTTCCCATTTTAACCGCACTTTTTACTGCTTCCGCTTTCGCACAAGCTGCTCCTCAAACATTAGATGTTTATACTTATGATTCATTTAGTGCTGATTGGAGTGCTGGACCAAAAGTTAAAGCAGCTTTTGAACAACAATTCCCGCAATGTAAGCTGAATTATGTGGCTTTTGATAATAATGGCACCTTGTTTAACCGTGTTCGTCTAGAAGGTAAAAAAATTAAGGCGGATGTAGTGCTCGGTTTAGATAGTTATCAAATTGAGGATGCACAAAAACTCAATATTTTTGAGCCAAATAAAGTGGATTTAAGCCAGTTACGTTTACCAATTAAATGGGAAAATCACACGTTCTTACCATTCGATTATGCACAATACGCGTTTATTTATGATAAAAATAAACTGACTAATCCACCAAAGAGCTTAAAAGAATTAGTTGAGCGTCAAGATCTTAAAGTGTTATATCAAGATCCGCGTACAAGCAGTATTGGACGTGGTTTATTACTTTGGATGAATGTAGTTTATCCAGAAGCAGATGTCGCAAATGCCTGGAAGACCCTTTCTAAACATACGGTCACGGTCACCAAAGGTTGGACTGAGTCTTATGGGGCCTTCTTAAAAGGCGAAGGTGATCTGGTTTTAAGCGTAAATACTTCACCGATTTACCATATTCTTTCTGAACAAAAAGACAATTATGTGGCAACGGAATTTGCAGAGGGGAGCGTATTACAAGTTGAAGTCGCGGCAAAAGTCGCTAACCGCAATAATGCCTGTGCTGATGAATTTTTAGGATTCTTACTTTCACCGCAAGCTCAAGCGGATATTGCTAAAAATAATGTGATGTTACCCGTGGTAGAGACCAATATCGAAAGTCATATTGATGCGCTTAATTCTCGCGCAAAATCAATGCGTATTTTAGATACCACAACGGTAACAAGTGAGCAGCTGAAAGGCTGGATCAATCAATGGCAAAAAGCCTTATCTAAGTAGTATTAATGAGCTTATTGCAACATCCGCATTTTCGTCCTCGCCATTATTTGGGCGGAAGTGCGGTCATTTTTTTCATTGTTTTACTTTATGGATTTTCCATTTCTGCGGTTTTTTCAGTAGGAAGTGATTATGCCTTATCTGATTTCTTAAAAGACGATTATTTGCATCAAGTTATCGCTTTTAGTGTCGGGCAGGCATTCTTGTCAGCCTTGCTTTCTAGCGTAATTGGAACTTTATTTGCGCGTGCTTTTTTCTATTTAGATTTCAAAGGCAAATCGCTCGTTTTACGCATTTTTTCTCTCACATTTGTTTTGCCGGCATTACTGGCTATTTTCGGTCTAATTGGTATTTATGGCACTGCCGGTTGGCTAACACAACTGCTGCAAACCTTAGGTATTTCATGGAAACCCTCCATTTATGGTTTAAGCGGTATTCTCATTGCCCATTTATTTTTTAATATTCCCTTAGCTGCCCGAATGAGTTTACAGGCTTTGCAAAGTGTACCGACCGAACAGCATCAACTCGCGGCACAATTGAATATCAAAGGTTTCACATTTTTCCGTTTAATTGAATGGCCTTATTTGAAAAGCCAAATCGTGTCAGCCTTTGTATTGATTTTTATGCTGTGCTTCACCAGTTTTACGATTGTCTTGGCACTTGGTGGCGGGCCACAAAACAGCACGCTAGAAGTTGCGATTTATCAAGCTATTTTCTTTGAATTTGATTTACCCAAAGCCGCACTTTTTGCACTTGTACAATTTGCATTTTGTTTTGCGTTATTTTCGCTTTCACAATATTGGGCGAAAGCACCTGAAACGCAGATTTCACAACGTTATCGATGGGTTTTACCTGTTTCAAGTGCGGTCAAATTTGGACATGTTTTTGTCTTATTCTCGGTGTGCTTATTTATTCTAACTCCCTTATTCAATATCATTTTCCAAGGTTTGTCTGCGACCCAATTATTTGGTTATTGGCAAAATCGACAATTATGGAAGGCGCTTGCTTATTCATTAACCATGGCACCGACCGCCGGGATTTTATCGGTATTATTTGGATTCTTCTTATTGTTACTTTCCCGGCAACTGCAATGGTTATATCATCCTAAATTAGCTCACTTGATTTTAACAGGTGGAATGATGATTTTAGCCATTCCGACGATCGTTTTAGCAGTCGGCTTATTCCTTTGGTTACAAGATATTGATTTTTCAGCAGGACATTTATTTGTAGTGGTATCGGTTTGCAATGCCTTGGCTGCCTTGCCATTTGTTATCAAAATTCTTAATACACCGATGAATCAATCGATGCAATATTATGAAAAACTCTGTTTATCGCTAAATATTACAGGTTGGCAGCGTTTTCATTTAATTGAATATCCGCTGCTAAAAGCCCCGTTGAAATATGCTTTGGCACTCGCGACAACCTTATCACTCGGCGATTTTACGGCAATAGCTTTATTTGGTAGCCCTGATTTTACTTCGTTGCCTCATTTGCTTTATCAACAAATCGGGCAATATCGAAGCCAAGAAGCGGCTGTGACGGCATTGATTTTATTGGGCTTATGCTTAGGTTTATTTATGTTTATTGAAGGGCAGAAGGAACAACATGATTAAATTAAATAATGTAGTATTCAATTATCAATCCATGCCGATGGTATTTGACTTACAGATTCAAGCCCAGGAAAAAATCGCCATCATTGGTGAGAGTGGTGCAGGAAAAAGTACCTTGCTGAACTTAATTGCTGGCTTTGAATATGCCGATAGTGGGGAGATTTGGCTCAATGGTGAAAATCATACCAATACGGCGCCTTTTGAACGCCCCGTTTCCATGCTATTTCAGGAAAACAATCTCTTTACTCATCTTTCAGTGGAAGAGAATATCGCCTTAGGTTTAAAACCGAATTTACCCTTAAATGCAGAAGAAAAAGCACTTGTAGAACAAGCTGCAAGTGCGGTCAATTTACAGGATTTTTTAACGAGAAAACCGACCGCACTTTCAGGTGGACAAAAACAGCGAGTGGCATTGGCTCGCTGTTTGCTACGAGATAAACCCATTTTATTATTGGATGAGCCTTTTTCAGCTCTCGATCCTAAACTACGCATTGAAATGCAGGATTTAATGGATCAATTATGTGAAGAAAAAAAGCTCACTATGTTACTGGTGACACATCAACCTAAAGAAATTGAACGGCATATTGATCGAGTGATTGAAATTCATCAAGGAAAAGTGATCTGATCTCTTTTTATCATATTGCAGAGTAATATGCTCAACTTAATAAAAGCTATATAGCTTAAACGAGGAAAATATAATGACCACAACAAATGTAGTACAGCTTTCATCCATTACACCGCATCCTTCAGTAGAGTATTGGTCTGTTTGTAAAATCGAAGCGTTATTTGAAACACCTTTTTTAGAATTAGTCTATCGTGCAGCTCAAGTGCATCGAGAGCATTTCAACCCTGGTGCGATACAGTTATCGACGTTGATGTCGATTAAAACGGGTGGCTGTCCAGAGGATTGTGGTTATTGCCCACAATCAGCACGTTATCAAACAGGTGTACAAAATCAGCAGATCTTAGATATTGATGAAATTGTCGAAAAAGCCAAAATTGCTAAAGCACGTGGTGCAGGGCGTTTCTGCATGGGCGCGGCATGGCGTGGGCCAAAACCAAAGGATATGGAAAAAGTCACGGCGATTATTCGTGCGGTAAAAGATATCGGCTTAGAAACGTGCGGTACTTTTGGTTTGTTGCAAGATGGTATGGCGGAAGAGTTAAAAGATGCAGGATTGGATTATTACAACCACAATCTAGATACAGCGCCAGAGAATTATCACAATGTCATTGGTACACGCCGTTTTGATGATCGTTTAAGCACATTAGGAAAAGTGCGTCATGCTGGTTTAAAAGTTTGCTGTGGTGGTATTGTGGGGATGAATGAAACCCGTAAAGAACGAGCTGGTCTCATTGCAAGCTTGGCAAATCTTGATCCTCAGCCAGAGTCAGTGCCGATTAACCAATTAGTGAAAGTGGAAGGCACACCAATGGCTGATGCAGCTGATTTAGATTGGACGGAGTTTGTTCGTACCATTGCGGTTGCGCGTATTACCATGCCGAAAAGTTATGTTCGTCTTTCTGCTGGTCGTCAAGGCATGAGTGAAGAAATGCAAGCGATGTGCTTTATGGCGGGAGCGAATTCCATTTTCTATGGCGATAAATTATTAGTGACAGGCAACCCAGAAGAAGATGGCGATCAACTTCTTATGGCTAAATTGGATCTTGAGCCGGAAACGGAAGAAAATAGAAAGCCACTCGAAAGAAATTAGTCATAAAAAAAGTGCGGTGAAATCTACCGCACTTTTTATTGAGTCTTACTTCACTTGTTCGGTTAAGCAAGGCTGAATTTTATTTAGCATTTCTTTTAAAATACGTGCTGGAGCCGCCACGATATTGCCTGAGCGTAAATAGCCGTGACCCGCATTGAAATCACATACTAAACCGCCCGCTTCACGCACGATTAAATCACCCGCTGCGCAATCCCAAGGTTTTAAGCCCATTTCGAAATAACCGTCAACGCGACCAGAAGCCACATAGCAAAGGTCTAATGCGGCAGAACCTGTACGACGGAAATCTGCTGCTTCATCAATTAAGTTATTCATGATGGCAAATTGAGTTGGCATCAAGCTTGGTTGTTTGAATGGGAAACCGGTGGCTAAAATCGCCCCGTTAAGTTCATTTTGACTATCTACACGTAAACGCACTTCATTTAATTTTGCGCCTTCACCACGCACGGCCGTGAATAATTCATTACGAATAGGATCGTAAACCACACCCACTTCGGTACGGTTTTTTACACGGATAGCAATAGAAACGGAGAAATGTGGCAAACCTTTTACGAAGTTGGTTGTGCCATCTAGTGGATCAATTACCCATTGAATATCACTGTCTTTGCCTTCTAATGCACCACGTTCTTCACTGATAATTGTGTGATCAGGATAAGATTTTTGAATGATTTCAATGATCTCAGCTTCAGCGGCTTTATCGACGCTGGTCACATAATCATTAATACCTTTTTTACTTGTTTGGATGTCATCACGGCGCTCATAGTTTTTAGCAATTACGTTGCCCGCTCTTCGTGCCGCACGAATAGCGATATTTAACATTGGATTCATATTTCCACCAGATTTTAAAGAACAGATAAATAGGTCGCCTATTATAAGGGAGTTTTAGTAAATAGCCAGTTGAAAATGTTTAATTCACGGTTTTTCCCGTTTTTTAAAGGAAATTTGCGATCAGTATCGCAAAAATAAAGTAGCAAATTTGGCTTTCTTCTAAAGGACTTTTAAAGTGCGGTCAAAAAGAAGGCATTTTATGTATAAAGGGATAACTTTATTAGAAACCTTGATTGTATTATTTATTTTAAGCTTAACGTTGGCGTTTACATTGCCTAAATGGCAGAAAAACGATCCCAAATATTTTCTCGAAAAAGAGCAACAACGGCTTTATTTTTTCTTACGCAATATTCAAGCGAGGGCAGAAAATTCATCAGCGATTTGGTTTATTTTGGCTAATCAAGATAGAGCGAATCAACGTTGGTGTATTACTGCTCAAGTAAAAAACGATCATTTTTGTGATTGTTTTCATCCCCAGAATTGTCCTAAAAACCTTTATGCGCATTTTTACTATCCTTATTTTGAAGGAAAAACGATGCTGATAGGCCCTAAATTATATCCGTCAGAAGTGGCGGTGAAATTTAATGGGGCCAGAAATACCATGGAAACAAATTGTTTTATGTTACAGGCGGAAGAACATCGTACATTGTTTTCTTTTTTCAACGTGGGCAGTATCAAATTAAAGCCTGATCAAGCGGCGAGTGCATGTACAAGATGAAACCATTAAAAGGCGAAACATTGGTGAGTTTGTTGATTTCACTTGGCTTATCCGCTTTATTATTGCTATTGGTTGCACAATTTTATGCCCAAACTCAACAGCAAAATCAGCGTTTAATGTTACAACTCAAACTACAAACGGAATTACAACGTACAATTCAACTCATCGGGAAAGATCTGCGTCGCGTAGGTTTTCGAGCCGCAAACCAAAAACTCATCGAGGATAATCTGGCTTTATTTGAATTGGATGAAAACGGCACTGCAATAACCATTGCTCAAGCTGATAATGCTCCATCAAATAGCTGTGTTTTATTTTTTTATGATTTGAATAGTAATGGCTGTATTGGTGAAAAATACACAAAAAACACTTGCGTAAATGGCGTTAAAAATGTGGCAAAAAATATCGAAAAAGAGCTATTTGGTTACAAACTTAACGACAAAATGATCGAAACTAAACAAACCTATAAAAATTCGGTAAATGCAGATTGTCGCTCAGAAGAGTGTCAGAGAGCCTTAGCACAATCTACTTGTAACGCTGGTGGTGGATGGACTGATTTATTGGATGAAAAAGAGTTTGAGATTTCTCAATTACGTTTTGATTGGTTAAAGGCAGGGAAAGGGATTGAAATCAAACTCGCGGGAAATCTTGCAACACATAAGCATATTCAATATGAAACTTCGCTTGTGGTGCCTTTATTAAATCAAGAAGAATGATCATGAAAAAAGGGATGGTGACACTGACGGCACTGATTTTACTTTCAGGCTTATTGGCGCTGATCTTATTATTTGATGAACAGATCTTTGCATTTTTTCGAGCTCAAATGAGTCAGCGAAAATATTATGTAGAACAAGGCCTGGCGTTACAGAAAATCAGTCAGCAGCAACAAAAACATATTTGCCAAAACTTGCCTTTAAATGGTGCTGAAAAAGTGAAACAAGTCTTTTTCGAGTCTAATGGGGCAGAGGATAAAGTGGCCTATTCTGTTTGGTGTAAACGAGCAGAGTTATTTAAGAAATCGCCGACAAAAGGCATTAATGAAAATATGCTGCGAGATTTTATTTCCAGCGAAAAACAAGCTGATTTTCAACCGCACTTTGTGAAAGTAGATACTACTTTAACTGCTCAAAAAACACCACAAGTGTATTGGATGACGCAAAACCAATTAGAAGTTAAAGGGAATGTAAGTGGTATTCTGCTAGCAGAAGGAGATTTAACTTTAACAGGCAAAGGGCGTATTAGTGGTGCAGTGATTACAGGTGGTTTGCTTAAGTTAGAGGAGAATGTGACGGTAGCTTACGGTAAAGCTGTGGTGACAAAACTCGTACAAGAATATAGCCAATGGCGTTTGGTGGATAAAAGTTGGAGTGATTTAAGTGCGCAAGATCAAAGTGAATAAAGGCATGTCGTTAATGTCACTTTTATTAGCCTTATCGATTTTCAGCGGGTTGTTTTTGATCTTTAATCGGTGGACGACCGAGCAACGGAAAAGTGCGGTCAGACTTTTTCAAGAATTTCAGGCGATTCAAATTGCTGAAAATCAGGCTCAACGACAGTTTTTAGGCTTGTCTTGTGAAAATAGCATACAACAAAATGGCATTCAATTTGCAATTCAATGCAGTCATCATCAAGTGAATATACGCTATCCTCAAGGTGAATTTTCATTGAAAACCGAGTAAAATAACGCATTGTTTTTGCTTTCAAAAGGGCGTTACTTTGTTCGTTACTTATTATTCAAACCAACCGGAAATTCAAAAGGATATTTTAGTTTCGCTGTTGGAAAATTTGCCACAACATGATCCGTTTCAATCTGACATTGTGTTGGTGCAAAGTCCGGGGATGGCACAATGGTTGCAAATGGAAATTGCTAAAAAACGCGGCGTTGCAGCGAATTTCCAATTCCCCATGCCTTCCAGTTTTATTTGGAAACTTTATGCCGATAATTTGCCGAATGTTTCCACGCAAAACCCTTTTGAAAAAGATTCAACGTTATGGCGATTAATGCGATTAATCCCTACCTTTTTACAGCAAAAAGAATTTGAACCATTAAAAAAATATTTAGCATCTTCACCTGCATCAGCACAACAAATTCATGACATTTTCTTTCTTGGAATTGAGCAATTGGCAGCCATTTTTTCGCAAAAGAGCGGTTAATTTTCCCTTCATTTTGGAAATTGCTTGGACTAAACGCCGTCATTGGATGTTGTTCAATCCTCAAGCTATCGTCCGAATAATGATTAATATAATCAACCAACTGACTCACTAATACAGAAGGTTCTTTGGGTTGATTATCAATAATTGAACAGCCCACATAACTCACATAAAAATGGGATCTTGCGGCTAGCAAAGCCTCAAGGAATAAGTAACGGTCATCATCTCGACGAACACGATCGCCTTTTTGATGATGATATTGCATCAAGTCAAAACTATTTGGCGTATGACTGCGTGGGTAATCCACCTCATTCATTCCGAGCAAACACACTACTTTGAAAGGAATAGAGCGCATTGGTAAAAGCGTACAGAAATTCACTTTCCCCGCTAAGAAACGAAGGCTGTTTGGCGTTTCTTCTAAACGTGCAGACATCACTTCCGCAATGACATCCGCTTGCAAAGTTTCTTCAAAATTGACGGTCTGCAAATCATCGGCAAAGGCATTGATACAATCTTGAATATAAAATAAGGTATCCGCAGTTTCTTCATTTTGCATAAAGAAATTCTTCAAAAGTGCGGTCAATTTTTCACGCCATTTTTCAATATTGTGTGCCTTTTGCAAATCTTGATGCCATTTATTTAAAGCCGTAAAAAATTGATTCACCGCACCAACTAACTGCCCTTTCAATCCATAGCTACTATCAAGTCCAAGGCTGTCTTGCCAAACGCCTTGTTCTTCACGCATCGCATAACCTAAAGTCATACGTTCAAGCCCTGCCTGCCATGCGTTAAAATTCAATGTATTCTGCAATTTTTCTAAACCAAAGCGAATCCCCGACTCTTTCACCCATTCACGAATTTGCTCGAGATCTGCAAGGGCAATGTTAAAACGCTCACGGATAGCGGGAATATCTAATAAAGCCAGTACCTCTTCTGCGCCAAACTGACTTTCTCTTAAATTTAACAGAGAAAGATAGCTCGACACGATCACATCACTTTCAGATAATTTACTGTCAGAAATTGAGAACGGAATAACGGGTGCATCTGCACTATTCGCACCAAAGACAGCCTGAATATAAGGCGTATATTGGTTAACATCGGCCACCATGACCACTACATCTTTTGGTGTAATCTGTTCTTCTTTTGGTTTATGCTGATTCTGATTGAATAAATCCAACAAATAATCATGTAGCACTTCAACTTCTCGCATCGCGCTATGGCAAGATTTCACCACTAAAGAGCGGTCATTTTTCGCGACATTTAATGCACCATGGCTTAACGTCAAAATTTGAGTTTGGATCTGGCCTAACAAGGTTTTTTCGGGAAGTTCTGCATAGTAATCACGCGAAATGGCTTGAATATTTTCTTCATCTCGCACTAATTGATAGAGAAAATCCCGTCCCATTTTTCCCCAAGAGGCTAAAAGCGGATTCCCGCTGAACAATTCTTCTTGTTGATTGGTGTAATCAAGATCGGCAGGTTCCCATGACACTTGCTCGGCTGAAATTAAAGGCTTCACATCGTCGCTTTCTTTCAAGAAACGCTGTCTTTCTAATAAATAGGATTTACTCAGATCTCGCAAATCGCCCCAATATTCTTGACATGGATTATTGAAGAATAAATGTACATCTGTTTTAGCTGAAATACCTTGGAAAATATTGAGATAAACCGTTGGCAATGCTGGAATACCAAAAATAAAAATACGTTCCGGCAAGTTGAGTGTGGCATTTGGATCACGACATAATGCTAAAAATTGTTGATTGAGTGCAGCACGATGCTTTGCTTTTCCACCGAAATCACGTTGGACATCATCCACCAAGGCTCGCCATAAAATTCCCTGCCAATGAATATTGCCTTTAATTTGAGAAAGAAAGGTAGGATTTAACGCCGAAAGGCCCTGCTTTTGGTGATTAATTTGAGCCAAGATTTTTTCATCGTTATTTTCTTCCCATGCGGCAATCCATTCGGGGCGATAGACGAGATATTGGTCAAATAAATCGGCAACTTTTAGGCTTAATTGATAAAGTTTTTGTTGTTCTGATGCAGGTGAAGATGCTAAATATTTTTTTAATGGTT
>Ga0068628_1001182_pt1 | contig 10637 bp, 7 predicted proteins | sample InSIn2gowninarea_FD_77431 | JGI IMG/M metagenome (GOLD analysis project Ga0068628, IMG submission 77431) | Clean room microbial communities from NASA Spacecraft Assembly Facility at Jet Propulsion Laboratory, Pasadena, California, USA -... ... | reverse complement strand
TTTGCGGCTCCGGGAGGACTGGGAGGCATGATTGCGGTGTCGAGGTCGATTGGATTCCAGAGGCTTGCGAGCTGTACACCTGGCTTCCGGATGCCCATTGCCCAGCTCATGCTTTTGACTGTGGTGTTTTATTTGTGGTTGTTGGTTGGGGATATGTGAGCTATAGGTTCTATACACGAAATGTGGTTACAGTAGTACTTTTACATAGAGCTTTGTTTTTATTCAGACGATCGAATTCAAGCAGATGAATGATCTTAAAATTTAAGATTATTCATTGAAAAAATGACTTGACTCGGTGTTCTTGGAGCCCACTGCAGGACTTTCATGAGACTACAACAGAGTCTCGCATTTGCAATTGAATAGATACAATCGAACCAAACACCCGCTATATTACATTAAACACTGACCATGTCTCCAGCAGTAGTCGTTTCTCATGCTTCTTTGTACAACAATCAATTTTATTTTAAGGTCAAAGCCTAGCCTCCAATCTAAGCCAGCTCTGGCGTGCTCAAGGAGCTGAATGTGGTCCACGAACATCTCGTCGCCATTTAGCAACTTTGCGAAACGGTTGACCTACAAAACCTCGCGCCCACGCTGGTGTCTTACCAAACACAGTCTTATGGCCCTGATCCCCTTGCCATGCTACCTGTGGCAGCGGAAGTTCGGTTGCAAAGCGCTATTTCTGCCCCTTAACATCCGTGGTAGGACAACATTGGCTCTCAGTCCCGCAACTATCGTCGCAATCCATCATGCAACCTGGCCCTGCTGTATGCCCATCCGCTGATAGTAAACTTCCAGCTTTACTCGCTTGCCCCGTCGGTGCACCATTAGCCGAGTTTCCGACAAGGTCTGCAGGTTTAAGCAATCCGTTTTCGTCGGAATCAGAGTCTGAATTAGAGACTTTCTTCACGAACTCAGGCTGAATGGTTGAGCTGTGGATGCCATAACCGTGGAGACATGCTCGAATTTCTCGCGCGAGTTTCATGTAGTCCGCTGATCCAGACCCCTCAACTTCGCAGTCAACTTTGACGTGCAAAGAAGCGATAAGCTTTGTGTCGCTAAGCTGCCAAACATGTAGATGATGCACCTCTTTGACCTGTGGCAGAGATACAATATCTGCCTTAATCTCATCAACGGAAAGTCCCATAGGCACGGCTTGCAGAAGAATGCGACTAGCAGCCTTGCAGAGCGGAATGGCACTTGCAAGAATGATAGCTGTGATGACAAGAGAGATAGCTGGATCGAAATAGAATCGTCCTTCGAATTTGGTTAGCCAGATAATCAGCGCGGTAGCGATAACACCAATATTGCCGAGGGCGTCACCCATAACGTGGAGAAAGACGCCGCGCATGTTGAGATCTCCGTGAGAGTGACCGTGACCACCACCACCACCGGAAGTTTGCTCTCGAGGCTGGTTGTGAATGTGATCCTTGTGTGCGTTTGGGGCTCTGGTGTTAGTAGCACCGTACGAAGCTTTACCATTACTATGCGAATGCGGTGCATGACCATGTTCATGATCGTTCTCAGTAACTTCTTCAATTGCGTCCTCTTCCTCCTCGCGTGGTTCATCTTGATAGCGAGCTGCTAGAATGACGTTGCCACGGAGAGAAGCTGGATGTGTAGGGATATCATCCCCGAAACCAAAGCCCGAAGTTCGTCGTCTATGTCTACTAGACTGATCACCCCCAGAGATAGTTTTTCGTACAGGAGAACTTGTCGAGTTTGCAGATATGGTTGTGTCTTCTTCATCTGATCCTGTGAAATTGGGCGAGTGGCTATGGTTTGCTGAATTCTTGTGCATCAATGGGGAAGTCTCGGTGGCATGCGAATGACTGTGTCCTTCTTCTGCTTCTGATGCCTCGTTACCATGACTATGGCCATGGTCGTGAAATAACACCAAGCCAAGGATATTCGAGACCAGACCTAAACAACCAACGATCAAGACTAGCTTCGGGTTCGAAACGTTCGGTTTCTCGACAAATCGTTGAATGGCCTCGAGGAAGATAGTTACACAAAGGGCAACGAGGAAAACGCCATTGACAAGAGCACCTAGTGTTTCTGCTCGTTGCCAGCCGTAGGTGTAGGTATTGGTGCTGCCAGACTGCGCCACTCGGACTGCCCAAAGCCCAACACATAACGACAATACATCGTTGAGCATATGAAAGGCATCGGCGACCAGCGCCAGCGAATGTACAGCATAACCTAAGGAATCTTGTTAGCACGAGCGTGCCGTCATCGGCGGAGGTCTGTACGTACCAATAATCAACTCTAGAAAGAAAAACGCAGCATCAATGACCAGCAGTATGAGAATCCTCTGACTCTTTGACAATGCCATCTTGCTCTTTCTCGCAGCAAGTCTTCTTGGTGGCTCTCGTGTGCAACACTGCTGCAAAGAGATCTCGGAAGTAGAGGAGTTGGGAATGTAATCAATGCGCCGCTGATGTTTTAAGTGTGCATGCTCGGGCTTCTCGGGAAGGTCCTCCGGAGACTTACAAAAGGCCGCCTCGCTGGAAAATACTGTCAGATTACAAAGACGTATGTGAAGGAGAATGGGCTAAGACATGTCATGGGTGAAGAAGGCAATAACGGAAGTTTTACCTTGTCGAGCTGAATTTTGCTGTTGCTGTTTGCCCACTGCGATTTGCTAGCGACTGCCACTGAGGAAGCTGCGGTTTCTTATTTGCTCTTAAGCGGAACCAAGACGTCATAGTCACGTGACTCGACATTGGCTGGGCCCGATAACTCTGGTTGAGAGTTATCGTTCATGTATCTTTACAACCTCAAGATATCCAACTGTTGCTCTTGTTAGCTTTGCAATTCCTACTATCGTCCTTCTGGTTTATTTGCCGCAATCGATCTTCGGCTTATATCCAACTGTTGCAATAGACAAGGTCTCACCTAGTAAATGGATTCTGTCCTTCGACAAAGATATGTTCTCCTCCTACGGCCTGAGTTGAAGGATGGATGATGCTCATGGTAGTGATATCGCTGAGCACTTCATATCGTGAGAAGCAAGTTTGAGGACCGGCTGATTCGTAATGCTTGTGTGTTGTTCAGTATCACCCAATCATTTCACCAGCCGACGTCCCTTCATGACATTTCTGCTCGTATCACACAAAATGGCAAACCATTAACTTCAGATTTCCTTCCTCGTTGCAGAACCAGTATTGTGGACATGCAGTCTTATCGTTTGGAGCCCACGTACCTAGCGACACGAATCGTGCAACCGGAAGGCATTTGTCACGGCTCGCCAGCATCCCGTGTTTGTGAAATCTTGTGGAAGCATCAAAACTCCATTTGCTCCCACCAGTCTTCTCTGGTAGTCACAATTCCTGGTTTGCAGGACTTTGCACTTCCCAGACCTACATTCTTGGGCTACACTTGCCTCATCTGAATCAACATGGTGCAACTGATGGGCAGCTTGATTGGGTGCCCCTTCCCAGCTAAGTCTAATTGCAGCATATATTCGTCCAACACATCAGCTTGGACAGATCTTGATGAAACAGCAACTTCTGGTTGGGTGGGGGTTGTGGTTCAGCATTCTACAGTTTATATCCTGTTGAGCACCAATATGCATCACCTAACTAACGATTCACCTGTTAAAGAAAAGGTCGCGTTATGGACTACACCTATCGAAACTAGATCCGGAGACAACCATTCGTCCACAGCCAACAATCCCAGGAAGACTGCTGACGACTTATCTCCCACCGAGAGCATTCGCTCGAAATCATTGTCCCCTAAACAGTCCATCTTGCAAAATTCCAGTTACAAACCTCTCTTCCAAAAGATCAAGACATTCTGGGCAAGCTACATTTCATGCGAGTTCAGCGAAAACAACCTAGAAGATCATCTAGCAAACGAACGGACTTACCAAAACTGGCTTGCACTTTCCGACGCCACTTCCTGGATGGGCATCGCCGTCGCTCAAATGTCCAAGGTTCGTAACACTATGAGACCAGATCACTACAACATGTTTCGTTACACAGCCTGCATATGCCATGCGCTTGCCATTATCTCCTTGCTCTTCGGTACATATCGATTCTTCTGTGAGCAGAGTGCGATCAATGGAACTGGAACGAGACCTGGTCAATGGACGTTACTGGCCACTGGACTCGCCATCTTGGCAGCAAGTACACTTGTAGTAAGGTCTGCAAATCTTGCTAACAATGTGCAGCTCTGTTTGGGTCTCTTCATGTTGACTATCGTTGCAAGCTTCGATCTTGTTGGTGATGCAAAGTAATATCCGTACCACAACACTAGAGGATGATGGCAAACATGGGTACGTAGTCTGAGTATACGTAGCAAGCAGCAGTATCAAGCACATAACCAAAAGAGGACCTCTTATCCCAAACAGAATATCATCGTGTTCACGTGCTTTGTACTGTATGAAATCCGCAGATCAATCGATAGACCCCAAAGCATATTGCTCCGAATTTATACAGAGTAGACAGCATCACAACGTGCATCTCTTACATATGTACTTAGTAAGTTAGTATCACGTAAACGCATGTTTTACTACAACTACCTACCTACAAGAAGGACCTACGTACAGACACACTGGTCTGTTTCCCAATTGCACGTGAAATAAAATAGTAGGTGTCTTCAAACCATATGCACATTTACTATAGTATTTCTAACAAACCGTGCCCCTCATGCAGGGTCGTCGAAATGAACTTCTTTTCTAGAGTACACACAAAGACTTTACCCTCAAATGGGGTGGAAGTAAGTGTAAATACGTAGTTACATGATGAGAGACAGTACTGTTGTGATTCTTTCTATACTGCCGCGTATAGGAACTACGTACACGTATGGGATGTGGGTAGACATCGAGTCTCCTTAAAAACCCGAACTTGCTACATATGTATATACGGCTCTGTAGGACCGCTGTTTCGGCTCTGATGAGTCCGTATGTATGTACGGTGAATGGGAATACCTTACATATGTACGTAGGTTTATCGAGATAGTCTGTACGTACGTACGTACGCAAGTAAAGCGCATGTACATAGTTCTACGGTATAGACACATCAACAACGTACGTACTGTGCAGTCCACTCTGTCAGATTTGTAGTATGAGCACGTCTTCGACCCCATTCTGGCATTGCAAGTATCAACAGGATAGTGAGGTCATGGTGTTTCTCGGGCCTCGCAAACTTCCTGGCTGTGGTGTGGTGTGGTGTAGCTTGATCTGTCGTTGTAAATGCGCTCGGGTGCGTGTTGGGAATGTAGGCATTGCATTGGGGGTGTGCTGCTGTGTTTTGATCGGGTGTTGATGTGGATGTGGAATGGCAGGGAAAAAGGCTGAGGTTTTAGGAAGAATTGAGGATCTGAAGAAAGAGAGTGTGTAAGATGGGGTGTTGAATGTGTGGTGCGCGAAGGGTTGTGTGTGAGTAGTGAGGTTGGAGTTAGACTGGTGAGTGACTTGCGTGGGAGCTACTATTATGTGTTCTGGGGTGTGAGTGAGACGATGGGCTTGTTCTCAAAATATGTAGCCATGGCTAGGGTGGATGGTCTAATTAACAAGCTCGGTATGGCTATACGAGAGGACACCAGCTTTGTTGCTTTGTTATAATCAATTGGATGCTTGAAAGATCTAGTCTGATATTGCGACATTGTGCTGATGAATTGATATGCACGGTGAACTGTGCTGCCAATTTAGGTACGAGTTAGACACAAAGCTGAGTGTTGGGTTTGGTGAGTGGTTATCAGTTTCGCTGTGGTGTTGCGTGTTTTGATGCCCACGTTGCGGTCCAGTGACCGAGTGTTTGGATCTTTGTGTCTCGTTTCCGTCATTCACGTCTGTTATCAACATAAGTCTCAGAAGGCAGGGGGATGCGAAAGAAGGCTTGCTGGCAAGGTTCGAGATGTGCTGGAATGTAGGTTGTGAATGGAGCGGGTTGTATAAGAGAAGCCATACGGCGAATTGGAGAACAAGCTGGTCAGTTTCCTTCAATGAACTCAAGCAGGAAGCAGGCAGGATCCAACTGGAGTGCTCCGTACGTAGAGGTAAGTTTATCAGAACAGCAAACGCGTTCAAGGACAGTCTATACAATCTCCATGCTGTTTTCACTGTTGCTATGCAGAACACAAATCAATGGAACGTGCATGGGAAGGCCAAATGCAGTCAGCCTACTGTAGTATGCATTGAATCCTTGATACTTGTACAACGTCACACAGCATTAAAGTCACACAGCATTAACTTCAAGCAATCAAAAACCTCGCCGACCCAATAATTGTGAATGCCACCATCGCCGTGTGTAACAATGATGGTCCTCAGGTACGATTGAAATAACCCTGGTCAAAAGCGTACCTGCATTTTGATAAACAAAGCTCTCGTAATAGCATCAATGTGGTTGTGAGTGGCTAATTGCACTACTGTGGTTTTTGTCTTTGGTGGAAGACACCAGACTGGCGCTACCAATATGTGAAGGGGCTGGGAACCTGTACAGTAGCTGGAAAAGTAGTGCAGAGGCGTCGCATAGCGCGATGCTTTGTGAAGGGGAATACGAAGATAGGATCTGACCGCCATGATTTTGTTGCATGTTTGTTGGGGGAGAGAGCTCGGTGGAGATAGCCGGATTACTGAGGTATCGACGTACTGCCCACATACTTGTAGGTCTTCAGGTTTCTTTCTTAGACATGCACATGGTAAGTATGTGTTGGTTTTCTAGTCTCACGAAAAGTGAACAAAACCCCACATATTTCCGGTGAAGCTTTGGCATATGCGCATTGTTATGGTTTAATAGAACCACAAACGTGGTTGTGCAATGTTTCTGGCGCGAGAGAAAAAAAAGTGAACACAGCAAGATATACGTGAGAAAAAAGAACACCAATATCAGGTTAATAAAAAAGGGTTTCATTGAAGTGTTAAAAGTCCATTATAACCGGAAAGTCATGTTCCCATTACCATCACTTTCATCTTCTTCATTCCGTCAATCCTCCTCCTCCTCAACATTTGACTGGTTAATCTATTGAGTTGGGAAGACGATTTGGTAACCAGTGTCAAGACCCCATGCAATGCTGTTGAACTCGAGGTTGACAGTTTCGATCTGGTTCTGAGCGTTGAGGGAGATGAGGTTGAAACCCTTGATCTCGTATTGCTTGCTGCCAATACCGGTGAAGTTCCAGTACCATAGGATCTTGGAGCAGCCGGCAACAAGAATCTCAATGGTGTTGACACCAGCGACACCTGGAGCGCTCAGGACACCGTTGATGTAGACCTGCTTGCCAGAGAAAGTGACACCACCCAGCTAAATCGATAGTTAGTATTGGAGAGGAGTAAGACAGGTAACATATTAACTTACTGGCTGACCCTCGAGGGAGAGGATAGAGTCAGAGATTTCTTGGTAGTCATCGGCCAAAAGTGCTTGAGCGGTAGCGTTGGCAGCGGTTGCGTCGGTGTGTGCAAGGATGGAAATGTATTGGTTGACGATGGACTCAGCCGTAGCTTGAGACAAGCAGTTGCTGGCACAGTTGCCATTGCCCCAGTTGCCCCAGCTGTTGTCCCGAGCAGCAAGAGGGCCAGCAAGAGCGGAGCTTGCGAGGGCAAGGGTAGCGGCGACGAATGAGAATCTCATGTTGACGGTTTTTGATTTTGTCTGAAGACGGAGTTGAAGAGCGAATGTATTGGTCGCGAACGATGTGATTGTGAGTAAGTAGCGAGTGACTGGAGAGAAAGAAAGACAATGTGAGGGTGCGCTTCGTTCTCTATATATACCAGAATTGAGGCGTCTGCAACTTGCTTTCCGACAAGCTCAGCTCTTGATCTTGGTCATGCATGATCAACCACTTTCCTCGGGACTTACAAACCTTACTGTAGTGACATGCCCATCCTGGCCACTTTTGCACAGTTGATCAAAACACAAAATTGGACCATTGAAGAGCTATGCGGGGACCCGGCTCCGGTGATTTGCTGTCATCTATAGCGTGAAGTTTTATTGGCCGTATTGTGAAGAAGTTTGACCGTCTTAGTCGAAGGGCCGGGGTGCTCAACCGGTGCAGTTAGGTTTAGTGTCTATCCGCCGTAAGCTCGAAGATGAGCATGAGGAAAAACAGGCGAGGTCAACATCGTGCCGCATGCGGTAAGTTAGAGCTCTTCACTGCAGCTAGGGCTTAGGGAGTGAAACTTGTGGCATCCAATCCCGTACGGCAAAGCAGGTTACTCCACTCCAGAGCCAAGGCAAACACTACCGCGATCCTGTCACCCTTATCCACTTGCAAGCGTCTTTTTCCAGTGCCAAAAAAACGACAACCTGCTTGTGAACTGGTCCTCATCTCACGTGTCTGCATGTGACCATTTGGCAGGTCGAAATTCCACCCTATGGCCTGTACCGAAGAAGTCGCGTAGATGCACTTGCTCGAACGCGGATTTTTAGTGATTCCGTAAGCTACTGTACACTCGATGTCTTCAATGTTGGTAACTTGCTGATTCCAATCTTCCTCCATGTCTGACCAAAGGCTCAAACCCAGCAAGCCGCTAGACCAAAGATGCCACTAGAATTTGATGATGCTTGTGGCGCCTGTCACAGTCGGGGCTAACAACAAGTGATATCTGTGGCGAAAGTGATAGGAACCGCGGATCGGTTTTGCTGTATGGAGACCAGTCCGTCTAGACCGAGACCATTTTGGGCTTGATGATTCACTTGCCTGCATCCCCGTGGCACAACTGCACGCATTTCACGCTTTCTCACCGACAATCTGATGGCACGCTACACCTAGAAGGGGTTAAAACGAGTCTTTTTGCGTACAGGAGCCCTTGTTTGTGTCCCCAGCTCATTTCAATGCAAGGTACGGGAGTCCTCAACGGTGAAATTGCAGCTCTCTAGACAATATGTACAGTACCTTGCATAGATGATGATCCTGGGTGTCGAAGGATCGGACAATCTCAGGAACAGGAAATTTAACGTGTGCCAGCATGATTGCTAATCGCCGGGTGATCTTGGCTCATTTTCGGGGTATTTTCCGTGCCCACAAAATCCCGGTGCGGGGGGTGCTGGAGGACCACTTGCTAGGCGCCACTACAGTACCCAAACGCTCTGAGGCCTGGAACCAAGAAGAAAGGTAGGTAGGTACCTAGCTACCTCGCACCGGGTACATTTTCGCAGCTGTTTGTTGGTCGCATGTCTCCCACTTCCACAATACAACTCAGCACAGTATCAATGTAAGCACTTGCATGACAAAGTTTTCAAGCACCATCACCAACACACTCGTCCACACCATCGAAACTTCTGCCTTGGAACAGAGAGGAATCGGCACACTCACGACACACAGACTTTGCCTTGCTTTCCATTAGGCCATATATGGTAGTTGACGCGATCGGGACTTTAAACAGTCATCTATAACGCCACACTGAGCTTGTAGGGGCGCCATGGCGAAAAGTCCCCTAACAGCGCTTGGAAAAGCCTCCATGATGCCCACGACATGTTTGTTTACAACCCTTTCACTCACTAGCAGCTAGACTGATCAGCAGCTTGAAACACTAGGCTCAAGCCAGCCGAAAAACGTGCCTTGTTTGCCACCTTACAAGGTGTTGTGAAAACAGCCTCATGCGTAGGTGGTGGAATGCCTGAGCATCCATGTATCGCAATTTGAGGTGTACCCCAGAATAGGGCTGTCCTTAATGCCTGAGTGACGTACGGAGTTTTGTGATAAGATTGCAGGTTCAGCATCTCTGGGGGATGTTTCAATTGTGATTACAGCGAGACATGGACCATGGATTTAGTAGCCGACTGCCCAGGGCTCGTAAGTTCAGCAGTTGTATTGTAAAGGACTGCACCTATCGTGTGGAATCGCAAGGCACGTACGGAGTAACGGAAATACCTCTACCAAGCTTGTTTGCCTGATTCCTTCCTCGAAGCTAAGTCAGCTGTCACTCTCGACGGCACATCCCAATGCCCCTAATCAACCGATGAAGTCAGTTGCGCACAGAGTTCTCGCAATGTCGAATCTCTCCCCTTCTTCCAACTTGCACCTCCATGTACTCTGCACAGTACAGTAAGATGGTCGAAAATGATTGACAGCCTCAAGAAAGATTTGACACAGCGCTCAAGACAGCTCTCTCTCGAAGAATCTATGCTTCCGGTTTGACACTGGCATGGCGCTTTTTTCATATCCATGATCCCTCCCTAGGTATGGATGCGACGTGCGGAAACTCAAAGATGGCACAATGCTTACTGTAGTGCTTATATGTGTTAAATGTCAAGTAAGTTCTATGAGATTAGTGTTTCAATGATCTCCAAGACATCCAATTTGTGAATATCATAAAACTAAAATTGTTGACGACGACGTGAAGTTATGAAATTGTCTCTGGTCAAAGGTTCGGGTGGTAGTGCACAAGCACAAGCATACCCAGCATTGTGCTTCGATGACTTTCCCCGGGTATGGATGTTATGCTCACGGCAGTCGTTGCAGTTTGACGACTATGCTGTAGTCGAGGGCTCAACACGCCTTCATTCCTTTGAAGGTGAACACGACCACCAGGTGACTGGGACAGGCCGAATCACCAGCACAATGTCCACGTGCCCCTAACCATCGCATACAATGCAAGTCGCCTCTCCCATGGTGATGAACCCTCACTTTGAATGGATCTCAAACAACGAGCAAACAGCTATCCGCGCGTATCTAACCTCCTGTTGCATAAC
>Ga0068628_1001181_pt1 | contig 10637 bp, 10 predicted proteins | sample InSIn2gowninarea_FD_77431 | JGI IMG/M metagenome (GOLD analysis project Ga0068628, IMG submission 77431) | Clean room microbial communities from NASA Spacecraft Assembly Facility at Jet Propulsion Laboratory, Pasadena, California, USA -... ... | reverse complement strand
GGCGCTGCCCTGGACCCTGACAGGGGGGGCTGCCGCCCCCCCTGTGACCCCCCTGCTGCACAGTCGGCGCAACGAAGGGGGGCTACCGCCCCCCTCTAACCTCCCGTTAAACTACGTAGGTTAGTCGTGGAAAGAATATAACACAACCCAACAATTCACTCTAAAATCAACAAAGATAGAGGACCAAAAAATAAGCTGAAAAAGGGATGAAGAAGGAGCCTCTGGTGCAACGAAGAAGCAAGAAGGAAGAGAGAAGGTTTTGGGACTATTTTAGGGCCAATAGAAACCACACATGAGAAGAGAAGGAAGGGATATCTTTGGTTAGGACAACAGCAAGTAGCCTCCCATAATATCTCATCGTTTGGGCTACCAACTAGGCTTACTAGGCCTGTTATCCAAGCAAAGAAGGAAGGACCTCAAGCGAAGGAAAGTGGAGCCATATAACATCAATATTACCTCTCATACATGTGAGAATTAGGGTTGTAGTGATTTCACACTAAACCTACCACTATACATCAAGAAGGGACTCAGTTGATCATGAGAAGGAGGGAGTATCATTAGGTGAGGATATCACTAAGTACAAAAGATAAGTATCTCTTCTAGAAGGTCTACTAGCAGTGGAAGGAAGAATTAAGTGCCGGAAGAAGGAGAAAGTGATAGGGAACGAAGTTCCAGAAGGAGGTGGACTAAGTGTTGAGGAAACATAGTGCAAAGAAAAGGAATGAATTAACTTGTGCTTGGAGGATCTTCTAGTCAAGGGTCTAGGGTTTGACATTGATAAAGAAAGAAGCTTCAATAAGAGAAAACTTACTGAAGGGTTCTCCTCTCAAGATAAGAGAGGTTTCGTCCCTAGCAGAGAGCCAACATCTTGTGTTCTTGTTTTATGTTTTTGATAGCAGTTTGATGAAGCACACACATATGCATTAATAAGAGAAGAAGAATATTAAGCTAACACAAACAAATTGTAAAAAGACATCACAAATTGTTATCTAGACCTGAAGAATCACTCTACATCTAATTGCCCTAGATTATTCAACATGGTATCAGAGTGAAGGTAACACATCTAGGAAAGGGCATCTCAAGAACACTCATCAAGGAAGGACATCTACAAGGTTGAAGCTTCAAGCAAAGAAGTATCAATTACTTCAAGTGCAATAAGGTCTACAATCCATCATTCATCAAGGAAGTCTATAAAGTTATAGGAATAACCTTACATAAAGGCACCTACAAGAAGAGCAGATCAAAGAGGGACCTTCATCGAGCTACAAATCATCAAGCAAGTCTCATCATCAAGCAAGACCACTTGGAGAAAGAAACTTGAAAAACATCAAGATCCAAGTAAGGAAAGCCATCAAGGCTTCAAGGATAAAATAAGTCAACTACATCTCAAAATCTATCAAGTAAGTATTTTCCCCTTTTGAATATACATCAATGTCTTTTTGCAAGGAAAGCAACAAATTGGTAGGTACCAAAAACTTTCTTGCATGGAAGAAGAGGATTTGTCTACTTCATAAGGAGAATGAACTTCTAGAACATATCAAAGGGAATATTACTATCCCTGCTAAAGAAAAAATGCAAGCCTTAGCCAAGTACAATAAGGATGAGACAAGATCTCAAAGGATTCTAATAGAATCTATCAAGGACTCTCTCGTTCCTTATGTCTCCAAATTTGAAACATCAAAAGAAATTTATGATAAGCTAGTAGATCTATTCTCGGTAACCACAACCGAGGAAGTGATATCTCTAAGAAATTAATTGTACAAGATGAATATATGAAAGGAAGGAATAGTTCCCTACTTCTTGAAGATCTTTGAGATGAGGGATCTACTTCAAGAGCTTTCGGAAGTCATTTCTAATAGTGAAATGACAATTGTAGTACTCAATGCTTTACCCAAGGATTGGGGAAACTTCACATCAAGCATATATGCCAAGAAGGAAGCTACCACACTCAATGAAATGTGGTCTCTATGCAAGACATAGGAAACTATACTTAAAGCAAAAGAAGATGTGGGATGAAAGGAGGAAGCATTTGCCACCATGGCCAAGAGAAAGGGAAATTTTGGCAAATTTCATCCATGAAGAACAAAATACAAATACATGTCCAAAATCCAATGTTTTGGATGCCAAGAATATGGGCACTACAAAACGAATTTTCCTAAACTTAAGAAGGACAACAAAAACTAGAGAAAAAGGGAAGAAGCTCATATGACTCGAAATAAAAGAAGAAGACAAGAACAAAAAGAAGGAAGATCCTCCGGATCTCTACTGTGAATATGACAACCTCATTGCTTAAGTCTTCTTCAAAAGCTTTGAGTAGTATAAGAGCATGTTGGAATAGAATAGGATGTATGGTTAAAAATATATCTTCGAGAATATAGGAGCATGGTAGATATAGCTCAAGATATTCATATAGAAGGAACATACCTAGTATAGGACCTCATCCACTATGAAAGGAAAATTTATCATGAGAAATAATATTAGAAGGCCTCCATCATCAAAAGAAAGAAACATGTGCAGAATAAGGGTCTTTAAGATCCTTAGATGTAATCTTGAAAATAAGATTCATGAATAATAAGTAGAGTTCTCATTGGGAAGTCCCATTCACAGGATTCAAGAAAATGATGGTGTGCAGGAAAGCTAAGATGAAGCAATAAGGGCCACACCATGAACAATCAAATAAAGTCAAGATGATCAAAGGAGAATCAAGATGAGGTATGTATGCATCAAAGTTATGTCAATTTATCATATGTGTATTGTTGAAGTCATGGGAATAGTTCTATGACATGAGCCAGTATGAAAGAATTTCTTTTACCATGCTTGAAGGCATGTACTGCAATGAAATGAAGGTCAACAAAAGGATATGCTCACATAAGGAGTATACCATTGCTAACTAAGAAGAAATAAGAAATGTTGAATAGTATCTTACAAGGAGCATAAGGTGGTTGACCAATCTATCCAATAAGAAGCAAATGAAGAAAGAGATCAAGCATGTGAAGAACACCATGATCACAAAGAATCACTATTTGACAAAGAACCATTGAAGATATCTCCCGAAAGAAGGCAAAAAAAACTATGAAAATGGAGGGAAGGACCTTTGACACCTATGAAGGCCTTGGAGATATGAAAGGTGGAGATAACTGATTCTAATCTACAAAGATGTCGTGATGAAGAAGCCATCCAACAAAAGAAAAGAAATTTTGAAGCAATATCAGGATGAAGTCATGAAGGGCTGCTAGATCAAAGCATGGGATCAAGCAAGCTCACCAAAGCATCCATGAGGAGAGTATATCGAAGCATGGAAAATATGAAAAATGAGTAGCCAGATGACAAGAGAACCTAATATATGACAAGAAGACCACTTTTCATGAAGGAAGCAATGGCATGTCAAGCTAGGAAGGAAAGTGATCGATGGATGGTGCCCTACCAAGAGGAAGTTCGAACAAAGACTTCATGACATCGAAGGAAAGAAAAAGTTTGAGCAAGTTGAAGGACCCACAAAGAAGAAGTTTCTAATGAATGGACAAGTCCCTAGCTAAGAGAGAGTTCTGACAAGTTCCCAAAGGAACTTAGGAAATTTACTTGTCAAAGGAAACTTGGGCATGTCTTCCTCATTCTAGAGGAATGAATAGGCACAACATACTTATCTTCACTTGGGAAGAAATAATGGGAGGATTGGGTAATCATTTGGAATCTGATACTATTTGAGGATGTGTAAGGCATCCAAGGCAAGAGTAGGCAAGAGGAATGATATTATTTGAGGGTTGGGAACCCAAGATAAGAACAGTCCTAGAAGGTCATACACAGTGAACACCCAAGTGGGTATGTACCTTGAGAGACAATGACTATGGTGTCTATATGTCATTGGTATCACCAAAATTATGCTCTGATCTATTGAGAGATAGATATGTCAGTCAAGGCCTTATTGTGGATGTTAGTTCTAGCTTTCGTAGCCTGTCACCAGGGATCAAAATGGGCTCTTACTCTATCTAGTTTTCAGAGATGTTTTGCACATGAGTTTCAGTGAAAATAATATCCTAAGTATGTTCATCAAAAGGATCTTGGAAAAATATTTCCAATGGTATATCACACTCTCATAACCGGCTCCTGGATCAGAAGATATGATCGAAATGAATGATTGATTATTGGTTACGCATGTTTTGAGGTCAGTTGCTGCACACAGGGACACGTTTACTGCAAAATCAGTTTGGACAGGAATTTTACAAAAGTGAAAGAGGCTTTTCTCCATAACATACTAGAAAACAAAAACCTCCTTCAGTTTATGCACAAGATTTACTATGTGGGAGATATGTAGTGATATTTGAAGCCTACATTAAAATAAAACAAATTTTGCAGTTATTTTACTGCTTTAGCCATTTTAGTACAGTGCCATTTTACAAAAGATGGAAAGTAATTTTGAGAAACACAAAGAGATTTTGTTAACCATGAACCATATAACAAAAACCTCTTTGAGTTTATTCACAAGTGTCATGAATTGGAATATTTGACTAGATCTTTACAACTCATTTTTACAGATTTAAATTTTTATTGATTTTTTTATTTTAGAGATGATTATTTGGAACAGATTCCGAGGAACTGGAAATGGATTTCCAAAATTTGAGAGAGTTTTTTTTCTCCAACATGACCTCATATACACAAACCTCTTTCAGTTTTGTAACAGGTGCTATGGTTTAGGAGATATGAGTTCATATTTAACACCTATTTTCATAAATTTGGTCCAAGTTTAATATAACTAATTCTATTTTGAAGAAGATGGTTGAGCTCAATTCCCTTAGTACAGGGATGAGCTAAATGTATATATTTTATGAATTTCATAGTGTATAGGTTGGATTTTGGCAGCAAATAGGTTGCTTGGTACTGTGTAAAATTTCCTAAATATCATTTTAATAAAGCAACTTTCTGCCTTTTGGTCCTAGGATTCATCACGGTGTTAATGTTTAGTATGTTTTCCCTATAATTCATTTACATATTTTGTTTTTTTGCCTTGTTACAAAATTATCTAAGAGATATGTTAGAAATTCATTCATAACGATGCTCCTTTCATGATGACTTTGTTGTTAGATGTAATGGTTGTCTTTGCAGAATTCATCCTGTGCTAGATGCTTTGTTGAGAAACCTTGTATTTCTCTTTCATCTAAAGTTGCTGCTGCAGATTCATCCCTTGTTTGATTCCTGTAGGGCAGCAAGCTTTCTCCCCTATTCTTCTTACATTTGCAATCTTCTATCTGGCTGAACATGGCACTTACTTTGGCCCAAGTTTGCCAGAATAAACTGACATCGACTTCATATCCCAATCATCCCTTCTCTTGTTGTTTCAACCTTAAACCCTTTGAACAAATCCCCGCACTCCATAACTGGCCTAAGATTTATTTATTGCAGCCACATTTTGTTGGAAAAGAGAGAGCCCTCTCTGGTCTGGCAGGGCTAGATGCCATATCAAAAGCTTGGTCTGTGGTTACCCCAGAATTTCCTTTTCTCGGCCTTAAGGTTCATTCTAAGTGCTAATATATTGGCGTTGTTGCTGGGGAACGAGGTGATAGATCTTCTCTGAGAAATATCGTTCAAGTTGCATATCTAGTTGTTGATGGTGAACAATAGTTAGACACATATGAAGGTTGAAACATTCACCTGCTGACTCCAACTCAATCCAGAGATTCCAATGCTCACTGGTCCATTCATGCACTAAAATAAGATGGTATGGTATGTGGCAAACCCTATGTTTTGTGAAGTTTTAAAAGAAGTTAGAGATCAGTTAGTGGATATTGAAATTAATGAAGTATTTTTCATTATTGTGCTTCGATGTTTGAGATCTCAGAAGTTTCCTCCTAAAGCTAAAACTAGTTTCTTTGAGTTAGTTGTTGAAAAATTTGAGAAGGAGATTTAGTATTTAAGTGCTTAGATCCAATCATATGAATTTCGAGATCCCAAAAATTTCTTGGAAACTCTCCCTTATTCAAAACAAGAAACAATAGAGCTGCCCATGGATGTTTGTATTGACAATTTGCAGTTGGAGTTAGGGCAACAAATAGAGTTTGGTTTCTTCGATCCTATTGTAGCGTACATGGATTTTTTTTTTCATTTTGAACGATATATCATATTTCCTTTTACACAACCAAACTCATTATGTGCATGTATGGTTGTCAACCTTTCCAGTTGTGTCCTGGTTGAAGCAATTCCAAGTAGCATCCTTGTCACAGTTACATGATTGGTTGATCTGGCATTACAATATCACTTGATCTATTGATTTCGCTGCAAAGTAGGGTAGATTTTTAAATAAGTAAGCTACCCAAGGCAGCATTTCAGTTTCCAATATTTGTTTATGTACAGGTTGCAGTATGTGTATGTTTTATGGATTAGTATAAGTTGTTTTGGGTTTGCAGTTGTTTGACTGTATTACCCAATGGATGAGGCACTTGGTCTACGGTGTTCTTTACACCTCTAAGGAGTTGCCATCCCCAATAAGGCCAATGTTAGTTCTAGTCTTCGCAACCTATCACCAGGGATCAAAATGGGCTCTTACTATGTCTGGTTTTCACAGATGTTTTGCACGAGTTTTAGTGAAAATCATATTCTAAGTATGTTCATCAAAAGGATCTCAGAAAAATATTTCCAATGGTATATCACATTCCCATATCTGGCTCCCGAATCAGAAGATATGATCGAAATGAATGATTGATTCTTGGTTATGCATGTTTTGAGGTCAGTTGCTGCACACAGGGAAAAGTTTACTACAAAGTCAGTTTGGACAGGAATTTTACAAAAGTGAAAGAGGATTTTTTCCATCACATACCAAATAAAAAAATATCCTTCAGTTTATGCACAAGTGTTACTATGTGGGAGATATCCAGTGATATTTGAAGCCTACATTAAACAAAACAAATTTTGTAGTTATTTTACTGTTTTAGTCATTTTAGTATGGTGCCATTTTACAACAGATGGAAAGTAATTTTGAGAAACAAAAAGAGGATTTTGTTAACCACGAGCCATATAAAAAAAAAAAATCTTTCAGTTTATTCACAGGTGTCGTGAATTGGAATATTTGACTAGATCCTTACAACTCATTTTTACAGATTTAAATTTTTAATGATTTTTTGTTTTAGAGATGGTTTTGTGGCATAGATTCCAAGCAACTGGAAACGAATTTCTAAAATTTGAGAGACATTTTTCTCCAACATGACTTTATCTACAAAAATCTCTTTCATTTTTGTAACACGTGCTATGGGTTAGGAGATACAAATTCATATTTAACACCTATTTTCAGAAATTTGGTCCAAGTTTAATGTAACTGAATCTATTTTGAAGAAGATGGTTGAACTCAATTCCCTTAGTACAAGGATGATATAAATGTATATCTTTTATGAATTTCATAGTGTAGAGGTTGGATTTTAGCAGTAGAGAGGTGCTTCTTACTGTGTAAAATTTCCTGAATATCATTTTAATAAAGCAATTTTTTGCCCTTTGGTCCTGGAATTCATCACGATGTTGATGTTTAGTATGTTTTTCTTGTAATTCATTTACATATTTTGTTTTTCTGCCTTGTTACAGCATTATCTAAGAGGTATGTTAGAAATCCATCCATAACGATGCTCCTTTCATGATGACTTTGTTGTTAGCTGTAATGGTTGTCTTTGCAGAATTCATCTTGTGCTAGATGCTATTTTGAGAAACCTCGTGTTTCTCTTTCGTCTAAAGTTGCTCCTGCAGATTCATCCCTTGTTTGATGCCTATAGGGTAGTAAGATTTCTTCCCTATTCTTCTTACATTTGCAATCTTCTATCTCACTAAACATGGCACTTACTTTTCCCCATGTTTTCCGATAGAAACTGACATCGACTTCATAGCCCAATCATCCCTTCTCTTGTTGTTTCAACCCAAAACCCTTTCAAGAAATCCTGACACTCCATAACTAGCTTAAGATTTATTTATTGCAGCCACATATTGTTGGAAAAGAGAGAGCCCTCGTTGGTCTGGCAGGGCTAGATGCCAGATCAAAAGATTAGTCTGTGGTTACCTCGGAATTTCCTTTTCTTAGCCTTAAGGTTCATTCTAAGTGCTAACAGTGGATACAATGTTGGTTACTATGATGCTATAACAAATGGATTTGCAATCTGGTTTCTCTTATGTGAATTCTTCAAGATTGATAATAGCCAAACACCTTGTAATGTTGCATGAATACCCCCCTAGTTAAGAGGGAGTGTTAAGGAAATGTAACTAGGTTCAGTCTTCATAAATTTACTTTTGATATTTGTATTTATTCAGGAAAAGAAATATTATTTTTATAATATATTTCAATGGGTTTCTTACTCATTGAAGTAGGTCTAACACATGATAAAGTGCTATAGGTGAGTCAAATATTCAAAATAATTATGTTGAAGACCTTAAAGGCATGTTACATATTGTATATTTATGTATGAAAGTCAGAGAAGACACCTCCAAGAAAATTCAAGTCTCCTCCTAGAAAATACGCCATCAAAAGAAGCAATGACACCATTAAAAGCACACATTGAAGCAAAGGAAGTCAAGTCGGCGTCAATGCAACAAGTCAGCCTACAAGCCGGCCTAAAGGAGGGAAAATACTCTATAAATAGAGGTTGTCCACTCCCTCAAATGACAAGAAACGCACTCAGAAATCAACAAAGATGAAAGGCTGAAAAAGAAGTTGATAAAGGGATGAAGAAGGAGCCTCTAGTGCAACGAAGAAGTAATAAGGAAGAGCAGAGGCTTTGGGACTATTTTAGGGCCAATACCAACCACACATGCAGAGATAAGGAAGCGATAACTATGGTTAGGACAACAACAAGTCACCTCCCATCATACCTCATTGTTTGGGCTACAAACTAGCCTTACTAGGCCTCCTATCCAAGAAATGCAGGAAGGACCTCAAGCAAAGGAAAGAGGAGCCATATAACAGCAAAAGACCTCTCACACATGTGAGAATTAGGCTTGTAGTGCTATCACACTAAGCCTGCCACCATACATTAAGAAGATACTCGGTTGATAAGGAGAAAAAGGGAGTATCCTTAGGTGAAGTATATCACCAAGTACAAAAGATAAGTATCTCTTCTAGAAGGTATACTAATAGTGGAAGGAAGAATGAAGTGTCGGAAGAAGGACAAAGTGTTGGAGCACAAAATACTAAAAGAAGGTCGACAAAGTGTCAGGGAAACATAGTGCAGAGAAAAGGAAATAATTGGCTTGTGCTTGTAGGATATTCTAGTCAAGGGTCTAGGGCTTGGCATTGATCAAGAAAGAAGCCTCAATAACAGAAAAATTACCGAAGGGTTTTCCTCTCAAGAGAAGAGAGGTTTTCACCCTAGAAGAGAGCCAACATCTCGTGTTCTTGTTTTATGTTTTTCATAGAAGTTTGATGAAGCACACACACATGCATTAATAAGAGAAGAAGATAAATGTAACAAAGAAAAATTGTAAAAATACTTCACAAATTGTTATCTAGTCCTAAAGAATTACTCTACACCTAATTGCACTAGATTCTTCAACAAAATAACCTTGAAATTCCAAAATTCCAACAAGTCACTTCTTGCTCCACAAGAAAGAAGTTTCCCATTCTAGTTTTGCCTAATGCTTCTTCTTCCCAAGAAAGAAGTAACTCACTCAGGTTATCCCTAAATTATATAAACACTTTATCTTTTTTTTTCATGAATTAAAACAATAAAGAGATTTCAAAAAATGTTGTAGCAATAGCAGACAAAAACAACAGGGAAAAATGGGACATTCGTGCATGATATTACATATTGAGAAAAAAATAACTCAAACCCTAAACATAATCTTCAGTCGTTTTTTACCTTACAATCGAGGAGCAAAACCAAATGTGTTTCACATGCCGCTACTCCTATTTCTATGCTCCCCACTTCTATGGGTCCCTTCCCTTTCCATTCATAGGCCAAAAATGAGAATCAAAAATTTATTTTCTGCAGGGATAGAAAATGGAAGAACTAAAAATAGAAAAAAAAAAGCATAAAAATAATTAAAGATTAACTAAGCACCTCAAAGGAATATTAAAGATGAGAGGATTCGATCATGTGTATTTTCTACCTAGACTCTGATGGTATGTGTCCATTATGAAACCAACTCAAGAAAAGATAGAAAAGATAGATCAACACCTTAGAATTCAGCCTCTTCGAGGGGGAAACCTCCTTTACATTACATAAATGAACAATTCTTGGATGATTCAAATGAAAAAATCTCGTTTCTATATATAGGAGTCTAAAGAGTCACAATATAATCCAGCTGACCTAACAATAATAATATAAAGCCACAAAAATAACAATAGAGGGATTATATGGGGCATAGAAATAACAACATGGTGGTAATAGGGGCACAACAATATAAATAAGGGGCATAACTACAATAGTAATGGGGTAATCACTAGTATTATAGGGACCCAACATGCCCCTCTCCTTCAAAAAAGTGTTGTCCTCAACACTTGAGTAGTTCTAGATACTTTTGCATAAAATTCTCATCCTCCCATGTGGAATCTTCAGCAGATAAGTTCTTCCATTTGATAAGATACTCTGAAATTGATCGATTTTGTAGCTGCCGAGTTCTTGTTTTTGTGATTACTTCTGGTTCTAATATAATTTTTCCTTCCTCGTCAAGTT
>Ga0068628_1001180_pt1 | contig 10637 bp, 10 predicted proteins | sample InSIn2gowninarea_FD_77431 | JGI IMG/M metagenome (GOLD analysis project Ga0068628, IMG submission 77431) | Clean room microbial communities from NASA Spacecraft Assembly Facility at Jet Propulsion Laboratory, Pasadena, California, USA -... ... | reverse complement strand
GGCGATGGAGGAGGCAGCAGAAGTAGCAAACAATGTCATCAACTGCATCAACAAAAATCTACACACAACAAATTTAATATCAGAGACCACTCCAGGATTCCTCCTAGAGGCACAACAGCTTCAAACTAGGTGGAAGCAAATAGTAGAGGAAAAGACAGAGTCAATTAAACAGATAAACAAGTTAAACTGGGACACTTACTGGCAGTACCTGGTAAAACCACATAGTCAATGGATGACTATGAAATTCCTCATAACGCCTGCCAAGAAGATAGTGCTAACACTTGCCAATTCCGTACTCGTAGGACAATTAAAATCTGAGGTCGGCCAACCGACTCTCTTGAAGCTCATGCTGGATATTTGCAACTTAAAAGAACAGATGCATGATTTAGCATAGATACAGTTTTAATTTGATTTTAGTTCATTTTTTTCTTAAAATGAGGAAGGTGGTTTGAACCTCCTCATCTATTTTTGTAATATTTATTTTTAGTTTTCATTAGAATAGTATTTAAACCCCTGTCATGCATTTAGAGAGGGGTCCAGAATTTTATCAAAAACAATTCTTCAGAACGTGCAGTTTGCCCCCCACTGAGGAGGTTTTAATAAATGAATGGAAGAAGATTTATTTATATTTGAGTTTGATGTCTACTACTGAAATGCACTTTTGTACTCTTAGTGGATATTGAATTATTTGAAGATAAAAATATATATTGCTAAAGCTCATGAGTAGAACCTATTACCAATGGTACTTTTATCTCCTAATACTTTTTGCTTATGTGCCAAGTGATTAATTATTTTAGGTTATTTATATATGAAATTCTGAATGTTCAGTTGTCATTATTGCACTTTTGTACGGTGATAACTATTCTTTTTATGCCGAGTATATGAATAACTCATTATGCGATGTGTTTATCATAATTATTTCAGCTAATTCCTTATATGAAACAATCATTTTTAATGGATTCCTTTCTCGTAGTGATTGAATGATTTTTATTACCAATTGCTGTTGGAAATTACTTTAGATCACATAAACAAAATGTTACTCCTGAGATAGTTTAGAGTTAGATGTTTTCCTTCATTAGAATAAAATTGCATATGTTAGTTAATAGATAGATTAGATTTAAAATAAGCATTCACCCCATAAACATTGTAAAAGAAAAATATCATCCCATTAGTGTACCATCATAAACAAATTTGGAAACTGGTCCCATCATCCCCAGTTGGAGCCACTATTCCAAACAGAAAAGGAGTTGCTTTCAAGGTCCGGACCGGGTGGTTATCCCCCTTGTTGTAGACCTGATTTTCGGGCCTTCAATAGGTTCCTAAAACCAAACATGAATCTTAATTTGTTTGAGGTTGATGTCTTTCTTGATTCTCTAAGTGGTAGGATGATTATCATTCAAGACTTCATGTTGCATTGTGTGCAAATTCTATTCAACCTATCTTACGTTGATATCACTTTATTGGCAGAACTAGATAGATATTTCTCATGGTTATTCACTCATATTATGGGGCATGGATTAACTCTTAGTGTACCCAAGTTATTTATCTACATACTATAATTCTCTTCCTAGGAGGATGTTATATGTTACTGTGTGGGGGTTATTTGAAATGAGGTTTCTTTTCAATCGATTAATTTTCACAAGACCTAATGATTTTTTTATGAAAGCCTACCTAGTGAGTTATTGTTTTCTACAAATTTTTTGATGTGTTACCACACAAGTTTGGGATAGAACTGGTATAGTTATTGTACCATGTTCTATGGAAACAACAAGCTCATTTCCATTTTAACCTTGATCATGATCAATTTTTCAGATAATTCTAGCATATGGTAACATGCCATGAGCCTCAAAAGCTCAAAAGTTTCTCTAGGGAAAAAAAGTCATGAAGAAAGCGAGAATCATACATATATTAGGTTGTATGGTTATAAAGATAAACCATTGTTTTTTCATGTGTTTGTTTTTAATAAATACTTTGTTGTAGAATTTTGCAAACAATATAATTCTTGGATAGTTATTTTTTATAAGGAAAAGAAAAATAAATTTATCTCACTACCATTCATAGTAGGAGATGTCACTACAAGAAACCCTATAGATATTGAATAATTTTTTGGGTTATTGAAATATTTCAATTTGGTTGAATTTGAATCCATCCAATTATTTGGCCCTAAGGAATTCTCTCAAAGCATTTGGAATCTACAAGGTATGGAAATTTGTTCAAGAGGATTTTAGAAGAAAGTAAAGAAAATAAAACCACACATCAAAGGAGTAGGATACAATATTACTAATTGATGATATAGTGACCAAAGTGAGTATCAACATTGAATAAAGGACCAAGAAAAGAGATAAAAACCCACTAATGGTTAATCCTCCTCAAATATGCAAGTTCGTTAGAGTTTCTTCTCAACTCAGAAAAGATAAGATCACAGTATAGCCCAAGGAGAGAGTAATGAAATACATTCTAGTGGAGGTGATGGAGAATATCCACCCCTCAATCCAGCGTGGAAATTTCCCACATTATCACTTCATTTGAAAATAAGAGTTCTATGAAAAAGGGGTTGCAACAAGTAGAAGGACCCATGGATATGGAGGTAGATAGTGATATTTATCTTGATTAGATAACATAACTCATGGATAAGAATAATAAATTAGTTTAAGAGTTAATTACTGAAGAGATGGTCATTTTTGAGGAACAATCATTGCCCATGCACAACTTTCATTATGATAAGGTTGGAAAGAAGTTGTAGTTTGAAAAGGTGCATGTGAAAAATAAGAAAATACTAATAGATGGAAATTTGAAGTTGACACTTTAGGAATAGGACCTACAAGGCTCTTTAAATTATACATTAATATAGAGGATACCCTTTTCCATTATATCACTAAGAAATAGGTTGAAAATATGAGGATAAAAAGAAAGATAAGTGAGCTAGAAGAAGCTCTTAGATCTATGCATCTATTCATGACCCATTTAGTTATTTAAGCACATGAAGCTACAACAATACTCACACTTGACACACCCCAAAATATTAAGAAAGAAACACAGGTGTTGATGGGTATCAGATTCTACATCCCCATGAACATAAATAAGCAAATAAACATTATTGAGGATGAGTGAGATATTTCTCTACATTTGAGAAATTAATCTCCAGGAATTTCTTCATTTATTGGATATTTAAAGAAATATTTGTAACATGATTAGAAATTTATTGAAAATAATTTATGGACATTCATTAATAAAATCAACACGCTTATTGAATTTAAAAATAGTCAATAACGCCTCCCATTAGGGAAAGGAATCAAGCAAGTCAAGGAAGGTTGGTACACAGGAATAAAAAAGCTACAAGATGCTATATCATAATGTTTGAGCATTGATAATCATAGGATCAATTATTTTTCTATAGTCATCAAAGTTTTCAAAGATTTGCAAGTCCCAAAAATGATTAGGAACTCAATGATGATCCTTAAAGATGTATTTCATGAAGTATTAAAAGTTATTAAGGGATCATTAGGCAATGATTTTGAAAACTTGATTGGTTTTATTAAGGATTAGAATAAGAAATTGTTGGTCACATTTTTCAATGACAATGAACACCAATTGGATAATGTGGAACCATTACATTCAAATGTATAAGACATGGAGTAGGAAATCTTTGTGTTAATACTGAAACAACAGATAACAATCTTGGTGAAGAAGGAATATATTGAAGATCATAAAAAAATTTCTTAAACAAAAATATTAATCATGAATAACTTTTTTGATTGTTAGATTAACAAGCATTTGAAGGAAATACATACTTCTACAACAATTGTTGCGAGAGAAATACAATTCATTCCACTAAGAAATTTGGTGAGTGTCCTTTATCTTATTTTGAAGCCATTCCCTTTCTTTCTCTCCAATATTTGATCATCCAAATTTATGAATTGTTTTATATACATGTAAGGATAATCCTTGACTACAATTTCTCTCATTCTTCCAAGTACCCTCATATTAACTAGTCCAAGGGATCCCAACCCCATTCTATTATGGATGCACAACTTTACATTTTACATTTAGGTATCATGATTTTGTTAAGTGTTGAGGTACTTACTTTATTTAAAAACTTAGAGTCTATAAAACTATTATTTGACCCTTGCAAAGATTTATTTTCAAGAGGGCATGACATTTGTGGTTTCTAGACTTTGAAATGAGCATGAAATCTCATGAATTTTCTCCTATGAATCTTTATGATCTTTAAATGCATGAAATGATTTCAGATCATTTTGAATATCTAGACCATATTCTCTATATTTTTTCTATATATTTTCTTCAAATGTGTTTCCTCATAATGTGTGAATGGATTTATATAGTGGAATGAATCTTGAGAGTATATTTACTTTTGATATCATTTCATTTCTTTTCTTTTAAAACACCTGGTCCACTCACAAGTGAATGTGATGAATAATCATATTTTTGTTCTTTGAGTTATTTTGAATGTATGAGTGAAATAAAAGAGGAGTATCACCTTTATAAAAACAAAGAGGGAATTGGTAAAAGGCCTTACGGGGTTGACTCTTTTTTGTGATGGGAAAAGGCATCAACATTTTTGGTGACCATACTAGGGATGAATGATTCTATATTCTATTTCGAGTAGATGAATCTTCCCGATCCATTCCAATATCATCTTCTCATTGGATTGGAAGATAAAGAAGTATCCTAAATCGGTTATATGATTTAGTATTCAAGACAACAAAACTAGGGGATAATTTGAAATATCCCAGGAAGCTATTGTCCAACAAGAACTCCCAACACTACAAGACCTAGAAATGTGACGCCAGTTGTGAAAATACTTGAATTTGGAGGATATTAATATTCCCAATGATCCTTTGACTAGAAGCAGAAGTAAGAAAATTATTGAAGAAGAAATCAATGTTAAAAATTAAGTGATATCACTATTCTTCCCACATGAAAAGGAAAAAATGAAAGATAATGAAAAAGGAAAAGAAGAAAGGAAACAAGAAGAAAATAATGCAAGAAAAAGGTAGTAAAGATGAAGAAATTGGGAAAGTCCCTTAGCCTTGGAAGGTGAGAAACATACATCACCAAACTCAATGAATCATGCATATTTTTAATGGTGACAACATCATGAATCTAGGAAAACATATGCATCGATTTCTATCTATATGTGATATACATGGGATATAACATGAAGATGTTATAGTGAGGATGTTGCTTGAAACCCTAATTGAACCTACATATGATTGGTACCTTTCCTTGGTTTCAATCTAAATTACTTATTTTGATGATATAGAAATCACATTCATGGGAATATATACCAAACCCATTGTATATCATATTCTCCTTACCTATGTAATTCAGATCCATCTAGAAAATAATCAAAATAATTAGACATTTCAATATCCACTTTTTAAAACCATGAAAAAATACCTTAAGAGTTTGATCCCAATGATCCATATATATTTGGAATTTTCAAAAATGTGATGCCTACTAATGTCAAATATGTTTTGAATTATGCATACATTGTCACTCTAGAAGAAGCTATGAGAAAAGAACAATAGATGTAATAATACATGGTAGAGAGTAATGTTGATCTTGAAGTTATTTTGGGAAAGGTTCAAAGAGAAATGTCCTCTTTGAATATTTCAGAACTAAGAAAATGGCCATCAATTCAAGCTCCAATTGTTGATAATTTTGGCTCTAATATTCTAGAAAAGGAAAGTATATATCTTGTCGATTGTTACTATTATGGGATAGTTGTGGAACAATAAATATATTCTGGGTGTAAAACATTTATCTAGTAGCTTTATCATTAAGCTATTTTTAGAATTCAGTTCTAGAGTTAAAGGAACCAAATCAAAATTTGAAAAAAACAAAGACATAGGTTGAAGAGGAAGATGTTACAAATCCATTTCGGCACATCAATCCCATCATCGAGATCAATGTTTTATGGCTCACCAAACCCTGATTTTAGTTGTTTCATGCCCTAAAAAAGTCACCCCTTTAAATGCCTCCTTCCCAAACAATTTCATGACTTGAGGACATCCAGAAATAACCTCTAGAGGGACCAGCGCAGGTAGGCCATTGTAAAGGTATGTTGCAAAGTAGTTGAGTCCACTGCCAAGGTACTATGCAGAGCATTAAGGCTTCCTTTCACCTGCGGTGGGCGAGAATGAGCAAAATTCAAATAGGGTTTGGGGAATATTCTTATCTTTTTGAGTCATCTAAAAGGTTCCCTCACTTATCAACTCCTATGAGCTCAAAAATGGATGAGGAATGAGTTAAGGTGCATACTATCCTCTCATCCCTTACTCCATGGAACTAATTCTAAGTATGGAAGGCCATTCAATGCCACCATTTATGACAAAACCTCCTTCATATTCCTATAAATTGACCACTTATCTAAGTGATCAGGGGCTGGATTATGTTGAATTGAAGGGATATGATGCTCCTATGAGATTTGGCTTTGAAACAAGTATTGTAATGCTACAAGTTTGTCATGCTTTTGATGTGATGTGGATGGGATCCAAGCTGGAGGAATGATTTTGAATCAAACATCAATTTTTGTAATTCCTTCTTCTATCTAATAAAGTGTTTGAACCTTTTTCCCATATGTTTGTACTGTTTCATAATGCTTACATGTGTGAATTGTATCTGATTCATTTCACTTATATTCAATAGATATTGTGCTTTGATCAGTTCTTTGTTTTCTATTGTGTTTAAAGGGTACTTCTCAAGCGTATCAAGTATGCAAAGGAGCAACAGGATCGATACAAGGGAAATGAGAGGAAAGTGGAACTACAAGTAGGTCTTCTTATCTTCTCATCTTATCTATTTCTTATAGGGAAAGTCTAAAACACTTTAAACTATTGTTCTAGATACAATTACTTATATAGGGAATTAGTATTTATCTGTAGAAACCAAATTCTCCAAAACAAATTGGTGACTCCGCTGGGGATCGAACCCTGAATCTGTGGTCTGTGAAACCAAAGAGTCTGGGTTCGATCCCCAACGGAGTCGCCAATTTGTTTTGGAGAATTTTGTATCTACAGTTAAATACTAATTCCCTAGATAAGTAGTCATATCTAGAACAATAGTTTAAAGTGTTTTAGACCTTCCCTATAAGCAATAGATAAGATAAGAAGATAAGAAGACATACTTGTAGTTCCGCTTTCCTCTCATCTCCCTTGTAACAATCCTATCACTCATTCCTGTACTTAATACACTTGAGAAGTACCCTATAAACACAAAAGAAAAAAAAAGAACCGATCAAAGCACATGATCTATTGAATATAAGTGAATGGAGTCAGATACAATTCACACATATAAGAATTATGAAACAATACAAAGATATGGGAAAAACATTCAAACACTTTATTAGATAGAAGAAGGAATTACAACCATTGGTGTCTAATTCAAAGTCATTCATCCAGCTTGGATCCCATCCACATCACATCAAAAGCATGAAAAACATATAGCATTACAATACTTGTTTCAAAACCAAATCTCATAGCAGCATTATCTCCTTAAAATTCAACATAATCTAGCCATTGATCACTTAGATGAGTGGTCAATTTATAGGAAGATGAAGGAATTTTTGTCATAAATAGTGGCATTGAATGGCCTTCCATACTTAGAATTAGTTCCATGGAGGAAGGGATGAGAGGATAGGGTGCACCTTAACTCATTTCTCATCCATTTTCGTGCTCATAGGAGTTGATAAGTGAGGGAACCTTCTAGATGACTCCAAAAGATAAGAATATTCCCCAAACCCTATGTGAATTTCACTCATTCTCACCCAACGCAGGTGAAAGGAAGCCTAAGTGCTCTATAGAGCACCTTGGTAGTGGACTCAACTACTTTGCAGCACACCTGTACAAGGGCCTACCTGTGCTAGTCTCTCTAGAGGTTATTTCTAGATGTCTTCAAGTCATGAAACTCTCTGGGAAGGAGGCATTTAAAGGGGTGACTTGTTTAGGGCATGAAACAACTGAAATTAGGGTTTTATGACCCCTAAAACACTTATCTCGATGATGGGATTTATGTGCCCAAATGGATCTGTAACAGCTGCCCCCTAAAGCATGAAGTTAGAAAAATGTCAATGTCGAATGAAATGCTTTACGATGTGATGAGGAGGTATGGAAGTGGAAGGTGACTTGCATCAGTTAAAATACATATATCATGATATTTGATTTTACATGAATTGCTGAGGGAAGGCATACCCATGCTCAACTTATAAACTTTCATTACATGTACATAAACTATCATCTACAGATATAGACCCATGATTGGAATGACCATCAATGTTGGAAATAATACTGAGAGGGGGGGTGAATCAGTATTATCAAGCCAAATATTTCCTTTTAAAAATTCAGATAATATACACTACTTCAGTTAGTAAAAACCGCGTATATACACAACTATGTAGAAGGAAACCCGCGTATACAATGCAAACTTATAATTTACTTTATCTTTCAGATGTTGATTATTAATCTGTGTATTTGAGTCAAATAAATAGTAACCAGAATAGTAAAACAGAGTAGTAGACAGTCACAAACAAGAACACAAGATATAAGGTGGAAACCCAATGTGGGTGAAAACCACCTGCTACAATTCGTCTCTATCTTCCTTTAATTAGAAACTTCCTTTTACAATATACTGGTGCAGTCCTTTACCAGTATGCAGGCTACAACCTGCAGAGAGCTACAACCCTCTCTCGTTTTCCAGCTTCTCCTGGAAGGGAGCTACAACCCCCTTTGCTCTTGTACTAGCCAAGATATTAGTACGTAGATGTTGGCCTACTGAAGGCTACAACCTTCTCTTTCTTCCAGGGACCACATTTCATAAATTTTCAGACTGGATCCACTTCAATCAAACATAAAGAACCACCTTTTCACAAATAAAAACTGATTCAAAATAAAAACTTCTCTGACAGTTGTACCCAGAACATAGTAAATGTAACCACACACTAAATTCTGAACCCAGAACACTATAGTAATAAGCAGAAGCAACTGGATCACCACTTAAAATATATATGCTACTTCAACAACCTGAACCCTGCATGAATACGCTTCTGTGTTTGGAGCAACCTGCGTATACGAAGTTTTCATTCACTGAACCAGCCTGTATACGTGCCTTCGCTTCACTAAAACTGCATACAGATCTATAAAGGATAATTCACTCTTTCAAATATTCAGATACTAATTAACCTATATTATCAGATTTATAGATCAAGCATGCACCTCATATAACAGATCAAAATCATACAAAGATACTATCATTCAAGCCTTAAAGATTATGACCCATCAATAGAACTTACCCTTCTTTATGCGCTAAGGCTCCTCCTTCATTCAGATCCAAATCTGCACTATAACCCCAATCACAAATATTTTAGATCTAGCACTTATTAGATATTCAATTCATTCAGATCATCCTTGCCAAATGATCTCCTTCCTCTTTTATAGTCTTAGGCCTCCCATAATACCATGGTCCAAAACCATAGTAAAACAATACTATGGACCCAATACTTTGGATCAACACTTCTGACGAGATATCATGGTCCAAAACCATAGGTTCAAATACCAAGGACTAACTACCATAGACCAAAAGTAAGTTTTCCAACATATACGCACTTTTCCTTGCATGAAAGTGTGTGTATAAGCATACGCACCTTCGTAACTTCTAACCCATGTGTATACGCGCCTTAGTCTAGATGAACCTGCGTATATGACTTTTCCTTCATTCTGAAAGCCTGAACTAAGATCTGTCACCAGATAGAGTTGCCATCAAGGACAACACCTGTGCCATACTATCAACAATCTTCCCCTTTGGACTTGATGGCAACCCCAAGATCCTTAAAGTCATTCTCCCCCTTTGTCATCAAGGGCAAAGGGTTGTGCTCCCCCTGAGTAAATGCTGAAATATTTGCCCTGCTGTGCTAACCATGCTCCCCCTGACTGTAGGCAAGATCTGCAAAAAAGATGTTCTTCAAGAAGAACGATGACTTATACATCATAAAAGACCTTCCTATCACCGAAAGACTCAATACATACATCCATCACCCAACAAAGTGGGGATCAATCAAAAATTTACATATGACAACCAAATACATTACATCTTCATTCCAGGCATATTGGGGAAACCAAAATAGGCCATTACATGACCTTGACATCATAAAAGAGATACAGGACATAGAGACGAAATATATAGAGCAAGACTTATGAAAGTCACCAATAACTGATAGCAGCATTTGTCAATCATTATTCAGATCAGCAACCATGATTTCTGTCTGTTCTCCCTCTACATTTGTTCCACCTGAAACCAACAACAGCTGTGAACTAGAACCAAAAGCTTCTAAGATAATGCTAACAATGCATTATTAGAAGTTTATCTGCTCCCCCTGAACCTGTGCCAGATGGTCTCTATCAGACCCATATCAGACTATCTTCAACCAGAGCCTGTCCCTATTGATATCCATCAAGCCTCCATATACGCGACTGTCTGTGCATAAACCGGCGTATGTACGCAGATCCTCCTCAGGCAACTCGCGTATACCCATTTTTCTCTGAAATAGATAAGTTTTAACAGCAAGATTATGCATCAACTACTCCCAGCTTCTGTTTGAGGTATTCAAAAGTTTCCCTGGG
>Ga0068628_1001178_pt1 | contig 10646 bp, 12 predicted proteins | sample InSIn2gowninarea_FD_77431 | JGI IMG/M metagenome (GOLD analysis project Ga0068628, IMG submission 77431) | Clean room microbial communities from NASA Spacecraft Assembly Facility at Jet Propulsion Laboratory, Pasadena, California, USA -... ... | reverse complement strand
GGTGGTTGTGGGGGTGGGGTGGTGTGGTGGGTGGTGGGTCTCATAAAAGTATCCATCGCCCCACCCTTAAACCCCATGATGACGATTGAATGGGTGATGTTTCTACCCCATTAGGAACATGGATCCAACACGACTGAAACAAAAACTTTGAACAATCAGGAAGATAATCTGTCTCCACGCCCAACATATAAGGGAAATTTTTGTGATACAAATAAGATAATGATAATAGGTAATGTAGATTCTTCAACCAAGGGTGACTAGGACTTTCTTCAGGGAATGAAGAAGTGAGCTAATGATGGGAGAATCATTGCTTCCAAAAAAAATATTTATACACTTTCCATATGAATCTATAAATATAGGATGGAATGTACAAACACAAAGATAGGTGCCCCGATGAAAAAATGACTTGCCTAAGGGTGCAAGTGTGTAACCACAAAGGGTGGGAGCCGAATTGACTAGTCTCCATCTCAGTTAGAAAATGGAGGGTGATCATGCAAATGGTTTACAAATGGTGATGGTATGAGAGGAAAAATGCAAATGTGGAGATGCATTAATGATGATTAATTAAATTTGTTCACGGGAGAGTGCATGTAAGTCATCATTATGATGAGAAATAAACATAAGTTAATTCATAAGAAAATAAAACAAATAGCTTCTATTAAAGAGCATGATGCAATGTGAATTCTAGTAATGCAAGGGGTGCTACAGCTTGAGGCAATCCATGTGGGGTGGAAAATACCAATCAACTATGACCATATAGGTAAGGAGGAGGTGGCAGAAGTAGATGTGCTTAAAACTAGTGGCCATATGGTGATCTCAAAGGGAGTGAACTGGTGATGTGTAAGTATCTAAGAGGGAGTACCTGGTATGCCAATTGAATAATGTCATAACTCTAAGGGCAAGTGTTGCTACCCCGTATCATGTGCCTTGGGTGAGGGAATGGACCATATATAGATTCCTATGCACATAAACCAATAACCCCAAGCGAAAGTACTATTAATTAAAAATGAGAGCTAAAAACACATGAAACAACATTTGGTCACTATTGTGTCGATATGTAGGTGAGATAATGGCCTCAAGAAGAATTTTTAAGTAGGGGAAAGAACATACCAATGCATAGGGTGGAAGACATTGATTTCATTAATGCAAACAACTTGAAAAATAGAGCTCATAAGCTCCCATACAGTTACATCGAAAAATTCATGATAAGGCATAAGAAGGGGGTGGGTCCCAAAATTCCACATTTGTAATTGTTGTGCATTGGTGGCCAGAGCTTATTGTGGATCCCACAGTCATTAAGATCCACTAGGAACCCTACTAGTGATCGATTCGAAGTATGGAAGGGACATGTGACTATCAAGGCCCTTTCCCTTGTCATTTTTGCATTAACTTAAGGATTAAAAGCCTTAGGGATACTTTATAACCCTTTTTTTCCAAAGGGGGCCCAACATAACCCCTATTTGGAGATAATGAATTCAAGAAAACATTCAAAAGAGACATAAAATACACACTTAAAGGAGTTCAAGTAGATCCTGTATTGATTGCATGATTGGAAAATCTTGTGAAGATCCTCGAGATGTTGAGAGCACTATTTGGAATGAGTTTTGAGATCATCCAAATAATAAAGGATGTGATGAGCTAGATCATGAAAAATGTAGTTCATGTCTCACTAGAAGGTGGCTACAATGTTTGTGAGCCCAAGGGGCATAATGCAATACGAAAAATTGCCCCATGGTGTGGTGAAAGTGGCCTTAAACTAATATGCATGGTGAATTTTTATATAATGGTAACCTAATGAAACTATCCATAAAGAAGAGGACTTCATGTATTATGCATGCATCAATGAATGGTCAATGCAAGGCATAAGAAAATTGTCCTCAGGACATGCTTTATTCATATCCCTAAAGTTAGTACAAATGTAGATCATTCCCTACTTTCTCATCATAGGGATGAGGTTATGGACTCGTGAGGTGTAAGAAATGGGATAAATGAACCCAAATTTGTGAATCTTGTCATTTTTTTCAGTGATAACCATGTCCTTGGATGGTTGAAATGGTTGCTTCTTTTTTCCATATGGCCGAAGCATTAAGCCATATTTTGATATGATGTTCTATAATAGCGAGGTCCAAAGCAATAATTTTAGCATATGAATAAGTGAAGATATCTAGGTATTCTTGAAATCAAGCCTTATAAGTGACAACTTCTAGGGAACAAGTTGCACCCATCCATAGCTCTTTTACTATATTTCTAGTTTGCTTCGTATCTTTACTTTGATGGTAGTCGATATATTGGCCATGTTACATTCTTCAAATGTGTCTAGTGTTGGAATAGGGTGTTTGAACCAATCAACATGCCCAGAGGGTATGAAGTACTTAGCCTCTACTACACATATTATCATTAGCATAGATGGTTAGAATGCTTCTTCTATTACATGGCATCATAGGGATAATCGAGTGATATCATGAATTTCAAAATGTACTCATTAAAGAGGAAGAATTTAGACAACGATAACAATACCTGAGAAGAGAAATGGAGATTATGTAGGCATATGGAGATATTGAAATAATAACAAGTGTGAAATAGTATTCATGTTCCATAAGGCCAATAATCAAGGAAAAAATGAAAATTGAGTGAGTTGATACTATCATTTATGATCTTAACTCAATGATGATTGAATTGATCTTAGCACTACTAAATGATGAGAAAACAACTGACGAAATTTCCCCCACATAGGATGAAATTGAGTAGATGTGATCACAATTGTGTTGGTCATTTGTGGTTGGTGGAGGTGGTATTTCTTTCCTTGTTTCTTGTGAAGGCAGACGTTGTACCTCTAATGGTTGTTCTAAAATGGGAGTGGCAACAAAAGGAGTTGATTCATTAATCATAGTAGTGGAGGAGATAGGGATGCCAAGAGAATCAATTGTAACATGAACCATCTTGGTTGAGAAATGCATTATAATTGAGTATTTATTTGGACATCATGTGTGATGATAAGTGGGAGAAGGTAAGTTAGATGGCCTTTCCCACAAAACATTAATGGAAAAACAATTAATACATTTATTGAACTTGAAGTGTAATAAATATTAGAATATTTTTGAGATGGATTTGGAAGAAGTGGGACCATTGGAGAAACTATGGGTGATTGATGTAATGTGACCAATGCATCTTAGTATCAAGGGAGATCTAGGAATAGAGCAAAGAGAATAAAAAATATATGGAACTATATAACATATGAAAGTAATCCAATAAACAAAAGAAGATTTTAATTATTACTTGTTCAGCTTGTGAGAAGATATGGTTGAGTGTGGCTCAAAGGGCCTCCTCCTTGGGAGGGTTCATAATTAATCCTTGCTAAAGCTTGTGTGGTTCCCTCTCTCCAAAGGGAAAAATGATCCAAAAGAAAAAATAAGAAAAAGTTGGAGATATTCGAGTGGAGAAAGATCGAGAGTTATAAGATCATAGTTTTGGTGATGAAAATGGATCATGAGAAATGAGAAGGAAAACCTCTCTATTTATAATAAATTTTTAGCTAGATTTGATGAGGTCAAATATAATAAAATATTTTTTGGACCAAATCAAGATCTAAATAACTTAGAGTTTTCTTATTATTTGTGAGAGGAAAAGGTGAAAAATAATGGTTAATGATATTTATTTAGGTAACTGAATTAGAAATAATGATTTGTTGGGTTAATTAATGAAATGGTTAAAATAATTAGTGAACAAAGTGTTTGTTAAATTACTTCTAGGTGAAATGGTAAAAGAGGTTAGAAATTATTTACAAATAAAGATTTAATAAATTATCTCTATGAAAATGTTTAAAATATTAAAGAATAATTAATAAATAAAAGTTTTATTGAATTATTCTTTTGGAAATGAAAAATGTGAGTGAAGACATATTAAATTATTTTCACCTATATGGGTAAAATGATGAGAATAAAAAAATAATAATTAATTCATAGGTTATTCCCATATAAGTGGATTAATTAATGGAAATAAATTAGGAAAGTAGTTCCTTTGGTTATTTCCATAGGTGAAACTAGTTTTTAATGTGTAAAACCCATACTAACATGGTTTATTTTAATCCACGTAATGATTTTGGCTAGGTGTTCACTTTTTATGTGATAATAGGTTTCACCCTAATGTATGAGTGTTAAGATCACATCGCATGACCAAAATACATTATATTTTTCCTTCACTGGACATAGGAAGTGGTCATGGAGAAGGTGAGGGAGAGTAAGTGCTACAAAGATCTGAACCATGAGAGGTGGAGGTGGTTACCACTCATCAAACAATAGTCTCCGAGTGGGTGTACATGATGTCAATGAGGTGGGGGAGGCATAACCACACCCATCAAGATAAATAAGTACAAAAATAATGACGTGCCCAGAAAAGTGGGTCTAAGGAAATTAATATCTCGATACAAGTATCATGGTATATAGGTAATTGAAAATAGGAAAGGAATGCATTCACGATGGTGGAAAAAATATTGTGGGTGTCATGGGGCTAGTCAATGCACCATTTTCCTATAGCACCAATTGGTATGCATTGAAATAGATGAAGGTGAATTGAATCTTCTATGATGGAGTTTGAGGAACACCACATATCGAATGATCAAATATGATTGGTAGGTTCCTATCCTATGTTCCCCTCAAAATTGGGGATATTCAAGGGAATTTTGGTTGGCATTAGGGGCCATGTTAGATTGTGGAGAAGAGGATCATTAGTGAGTTAGATCAAATTAGGTAGATTCAATATGGCCATGAATTAGAGAAGCTTTTGAGTTATGTTCATTCTAATAGGTGCTCCTACATTGGTTCTAAGGTTACGACCCACGTTGGTACCAAAATTAGCATCGGTATTTCCTCTTCTATTAGCACCCATAGTGGGACCGAAATTGCTATCGAGGATAACAGCTGCCATGGTAGCGGGTTAAGGTTGGGAAGACTTAAAAGAGGAGGAACTACTAGAGGACCCAGAAGAGTTAAAACCCAAAGGTGGGTTGGGGTGAGTGACCCTAACTCATTGAGTAGGTGTAAGGCATCTTTCGAGAGGAAAATGAGGTAAAGAGTTCTCAATCTCTATGACTGGTGGTTTATAAGCACGATGGTATCAAGACAAGGTTGAATATAAAAGGAAAAAGAGATGAAGAAGAAAATGAAATTAACAATTAGAAAAAAGTAACTACATGCAATGATGCAATGTGGTTTCCTAAATAAATGCTTATGTTAATCTAATTCAAGAAGTCCCATCCTATCAAATAAAATTACTCTTATCTTAAAAGATCAACTATAACTCAAACAATTCCTAAACTATGTTTCAATGTAGCCTTCCAAATAACCTATATATTGGATGATCAAGTTCAAAAATGAATCCAAGTGAAGGTATGAAGAGGTGTGCCTTCCCACAACTCCCGCCTATATGTTTGTTTTACTAAAATAATGGCCACTACGGTTACCTTCATCTAGTGGGGTTGAGAGAATATGAGTTTTTAGGTGTCAACTTTGGACCCAGACTCTTGATTAGGAGTTGGGAACCTCAAAGGGAGGCACTAGTATCCCAAGTCTAATCCTTACCCCCTTCATGGGCTTCTTATGTGCACCAATTTTTTTCCAATAAATGGTGAAGCATTTCAAGCTCATTATAAACAACTTCTAAGTTTCAATGTATAGCAATCAATGATTTTTTTTTTTTAATTCATATCCAACTAATCCTAACCTAATTAATAGATTATTTTTATTCCCAAATGGACTTAATCAATGTGTGCTAGATGAAGGTTGATTTTAGAGGCTCAACTTGGGGCTATGAGCCAAGCATTTTAACTTAGTGGCATGTAGGTGTATGCAAGTGTATGTCTTATACAAATTGAAATAAACTTACTTTGCACTAAAATTAAAGATAATAAATTGCATAAACAAATAAAAAAAATGTTGTAAATTAACAAAAATCAATCATTCACCATAATAAACTTACTACCCTACCTACGAGGGTTTCATGAAAAGAAAGGGATGAAAACGAAGGGGGTGATGGAGGCCCCTATGAGTAGAAAACAAATAAAGAAGGAATATGGTATCTGATGTGATATCCTATAGAAAACTTTATATAAATATTATAGTAGGAAAATAGTGGTTCAAGGTTGCAAATTAACCTCAAACAAATCTACCACGAAAGGGGTTCAAAAGACAAGATCAAGGAGAGAGTAATACTAATAAAAATATGGTTTTTTCATAAAATATGCAAAAAAGTGTTGACATGTGTTTATCTAGCCTGCGCCAGTAAACTACCAATTAAACCTTCTAAAACCCATCTTCGACGTGGAGAAGTACTAGAAGCCCTCAAGGGGGTTATTTTATTCCTCCTATGGTTTCAAGGATGAAAATATCAAGGCTTATTGACTTGCTACTGACATAAGGGAGCCCAAAATCCTAGAACTAAGAAATGGCTAGAAAAAAATATAAAATTTTGGAAATTTTTACCAATATAGAAAAATTACATAGAAGTGCATTGACAAATGTACAAAATAGGTTGAAAACTACATTGGGTAGTGCAAAAATTAGGATAAAAAATACAATGAGTTTTTGAGGCCTCTATTTTTTGGGGACTAGTCCAGATCAGCTATTCATTGTTGTTTCGAGAACTGTGACCTAAAACGTGCCCTACAAGGGTAAAAAGGCACCAAACTTCTCCAAAAATCACCAAAATGGAAACTTACTAAAATACGTATGGGGAGAAAGCTTATAATACACAACTTAGGACCTAAATTGTTCATCCCTCCAATAGAGTTTCCATACGTTGGATGTCATCCTACACAAGGGTTAGCAAAAAGACTTTCTTTATGGGTTTCTAGTAATCCAACAAGAAATAAAATGGATTTAGATATATACCATAGGAGTGGAACTTATTAATATAGTTGTTCATAATATCTACATGAAATGTCAAAACAAATACCAAAAAAGAGAATAAAAATATGTGGAACCATATAACATTCGAAAGTACTCCAATAACCCAAGAATACTTATATTATTACTTGTTCACCTTGTGGGAATATCCACTTGAGTGTGGCTCAAAGAATGTCATCCTTCGAAGGGTTCGTAAATAATCATTGCTACAACTTGTGTGGCTCCTTCTCTACAAAGGGTAGAATGACACAAAAGAAAAAAAAAGAAAAAAGAGGATAATTATTGGTGGATAAAGCTCGAGAGTTATAGGATCATAGGTTTGGCGATGAAAATGTATCATGGGAAAGGAGGAGGAAAACCTCTCTATTTATAATAAAATGCTAGCCAGTTTTGATGAGGTTAAATATAATAAATATTTGTTGGACAAAATCAAGGTCTAACTAATTTGGTATTTTATTATTATTTATGAGAGGCAAAGGTGAAAATTAATGGTTAATGGAATTTATTTAGGTATCTAACTCAAGAACAATGATGTATTTAGTTAATTAATTATTAATGGTTAAAATAGTTAGAAATAATTAATAAAAAATGGGTTTACTAAATTACTTCTAGATGAAATTGTAAAATAGGTTAGAAATACTTTATAAATAATGACTTAATAAAGTATCTCTATGCGAGTGTTCAAAATATTAAGGAATAATCAATAAATAAATGATTTATTGAATTATTTTAATGGAAGAGGAAAATGTGAGTAAAGATATATTAAGTTATTTTCACTTAAATGGGTAAACTTATGAGAATAACATAAAATTGATGAATTTATGGGTTATTCTCATTTGGATTAATTAACATAAATACCTTAAAAAAAGTGGTTCTTTAGGCTATCTCCTTAGGTGAAAGTTAGGTTTAATGTGTAAAACTCATACTATCACGGTGTATTTCGATCCACCTAATGATTTTGGCTAGGTGATCACATTTTGTGTGATAAGACACGCCCACCCAAAAATGTGGACAAATGGATATGGGTCATGAAAGGATGAAAACAATGTTGTGGAATTTTGTCAACTACTGCATGTACAATCTAATCAACCTCATGAGAACCAATGATAAGTGACCAAAATATGGATAATTCTAAGTCTAAGTTGGTGGTGGGGTTAATCCTATGTTTATGAGTAGGTGGACCCTCCTCTTTAGGGGGGAGGCCTAGTTGTTGATGACAACAACATGGAATAAATCCAACCATGGTGAAAATAAAAAACTCGCATGATAAAAATAACAATACCTAAGGCCAATTAGGGTTCACTTAACAACAAACATCTAGAAAATATAAAAGACAAGAAAGTGAAACAAATGTTTTAAATTGATCTTCCCTTATTTGGAGCTTGGTTGATGATGGCCCAAGTTATTTGTGAAGGCATTGATGGGATAGTTACCTTAGCCTCCTACTTAACGGCTCAATGCTATATGCAAGTACCCCTAATTATTTGTGTTCAATCCTAGGGAATCTTAGTGAGTTTTGAGCAACGTCTATCCAAAGTATCCTACGAACACTGCACCCTTCACTCACCTAAGTAGGATCCCTAATATTATGCCCATTAATGTTATCACATGCAACCAACTAACCCTGGGGTATAGATATGGGTCGAGTCCACACACAAAGGTAAGGTATTAAGCCCACAACCTCTAGTAAGATACCATTGTATGTGTGTATCCCATACTACCAAAACCTAATGAAGTGGGGAAATTAGTGCACATATTCTAGTGTGACCTTATGTTTTGTCCCTCATGTTAAAAATGTTGGACAATTGAAGGTGGTTGTGCTAGTATTTTGCATGAATGTTGGCACTGATGTCAACCAGACTAGAAAGAATACATGGCTCAAAAGGATTCCTATGATAGTTGTAGGCTTCATGGAGAAGATCATTATGGTGGGTGTGATTTCAGTTGTCCAAGGAGTCAATGAGAATAGAGGTTTGTATTCATATTACAAGAAACAGAAGGACTTAAAGCCTCCATCAGACACTCCATTAGAAAGTGATCTGAATAAGCTTTCCAATGATATGTGGAAGTCTAGAAATGGATTCCTAGTTCAAAAGTTATGGCCTGCTGAAGTTCAGGGATTTGAAGCCTTAGGCAAGAAATAATATCGACATATCGAAGATCGGAGGTCCAGTGACATTAGGCATATCAACGATCGCACATCAGAGCATTAGGCATATCGGTGATCACACATCATAGCATCAGGCATATCCATGATCGCAACAACTGAGCATTAGGCATATCGGTTCATCAAATATTAGAGCATTAGCACATCAGGCATATCAGAAATTGGAGAATCAGAACCTTTTCATGTGAATCCTTTAAAAAGTTACGATGTGGGTGAAGCATCAATAGTGTTAAAAACTACTAGGAATGCTAATAAAGGATTAACAAAGGATTTCATCACAACACCAAATGTGTCCAACCCATTTTCTCTCTCCTGTATCAGGACACATTCTAGAATATGATTGGTTTCGATAAAGCTACAGTGGCATATGACATCACCATGATGTGGCAGTAGGGAAGGACACGTGACAGGAAGTTTTGGTGTTTTGAGGGGGTATAAGGGGGGAGTATGTGTGACACGTGTCACCAATCATGAGGTGCCACGTGGAAGTGATGATGTCATATCAAAGATTGCATATCAGAGGTTGAGGATGTCAGTGCCTTCTAACACTTGATATGTGAAAAAGTTCTGATAAGGGGGCTCTGATATTTGGTTGGCACATGGTCTAAAGGAAATTAAAGAACCAAGGGTGGAGAGTTTTTAACAAAGGGAGAATGGCTCCCAACAAGAGTCTAAATTCTCTAGCACCTCAAGGCTAAGCAGAAGGTCACAACGCTCGGTCCTATGGTGATAAATGTGAGAAGGGCTAAGAATAAGAGGTTCATCATATTGGAGGTCAACAATCAAAAGGTTAGAATATTGCACCACTGTGAAGATTGCAATATAGAATCACTCCGATAAGGAAGTACAGAGCTTTAAATAATGTATGGGCTAACAACTGTGATATTAAATAAAGGCATATAGGAGTTGGTAATTGAAAAGGGCTAATCTAGTGGAAGACTCTGTAACAAGAAACCGAGGACAACATGGGTAGCGGAAATGAATTCAAGTACTTGAAGGAAGTGATCGACTGAATTGCATGCATGTCTTCAAGAATTTAAATGGAAGTATGGGACTCATGAAGCAGTGTGTAGGTCATATGAGAATTAATTTCTTAGCATGGAGCTCCATGTAGTCAGACGATGAAGGACTGCAAGGTCGATCTCTTTTTCTACACTATGACTAGAAATTAATAAGAGATGCAACAATAGAAAGGGAGGCCATGCCTAAGTACAGTTGGCAAGCCAAAGGACATGTAGCAAGTCTTCCTTGCGTATAGTTCCTCAGTAGAAAAAACCATCACCTGTAATGGAGAAGAGTGGGGATTTGAGCAGATGTGTGAGAGTATTGAGTTGTGATTGAAGCGCATAGTGATAGTGAGGTTGAAGCACCTGAGAGGACTTTTTTTATTAGTGCAGCAAGAGAAGCAAGAGTGTTGTGTGGAGAATGGAGAGGGTAGTGTTGAAGAGCATTCAGTTAAGATCCCTTGATAGTGAAAGAAGAGTGCAGAGGAATTGTTACTGAGAGAAACAAGAGGAGATATGTTGCAAGTGAGCACAGAAAGTAGAGTGCAGAAGTTGAATCTGCAGACAACCCCTTAT
>Ga0068628_1001176_pt1 | contig 10654 bp, 12 predicted proteins | sample InSIn2gowninarea_FD_77431 | JGI IMG/M metagenome (GOLD analysis project Ga0068628, IMG submission 77431) | Clean room microbial communities from NASA Spacecraft Assembly Facility at Jet Propulsion Laboratory, Pasadena, California, USA -... ... | reverse complement strand
TTTGCTGCCCTCTGAATCTAATGAAACTGGTGGTTGCCTTGAGAATCTGTCACCAAGGGGACAATAAAACAGGGGGTGTTAGGAGGGGAATGATGAAAAGGAAAGAAGGATTTAAGAGGAGAAAGTTATCAGGGATTTAGGAATATTGGGTTATAATTTTGATGAGATAGGGTTTTGGATTTTGATTGAGGTAGGGTTTGGGTGTTTAGCCATAGGAATCAAGGGAATTAAATGGATATGATCACAGTGGAGGCAGGGAGATTATTAAGGGAAAATGCTACAGAGGGATTATTTTAACAGGGGTAGGGTAAGAGCATGTTTAGCAATGATGTCACTGTAGCAAAACCCTAGCTTTTTGACCCTCTTTGTGTCATTTTTTGGTTTACTTAAAAAAAATTGCATTTGATTTCATGGTCATCAAATCATATTTCTCTTTGAATTTAGGATAAATGGTAAATGTATCTAGGGCCACCTTTGCAATTTTGGGAGCTATTCACAAAGATTTGAGTGATTTGGGTCATTTCTTAGGCTCATAGGCCTCTGCGCCGTGTGCCGGGTATGTGCCGCGCCAGTGCAATATTGACACTATGGCCAGGCTCCTAGTGCGTCGCGCGCCCTGAGTGCGCTGCATCACCTTGTGTGTGCGTCGTGCACTACAAAATGACACAAGTTTGTTTGGAAAATGAGGAGTGGGGCTTTAATGGAGATTTTTAGGGGGTTTTCTCCGGAGACAAGGTGGAATGGAGGTGAAAATGATGAGGAGTGAGGGGACAAGGGGAGGGGAGTAAAACCTTGGTCCCGTCTTCACAAATTTGCAACCCCATTTATCATTTTGCTTGATGATTATGTCCAAGGATGGCCAATGTGCTTTGGATATCATTTAACCTCTTAGAAACACCTAAACATTTACCAAATTGACAGAGAAGAGGTTTCATTTTGAGCCTACCTCTTGCTTGCTAGCTTTCCACCGGGATATGGAGCAATCGGCAGTGTTTTTGAGCTCCTTGGCTGTGTGCATCGCATGCCAAGCCTAGTGCATCGCACGCCCTAAGTGCACCACGCCCTTGTTGTTTTTTCACTGTGGGCTGACTGTCAGTGCGTCGCGCCCTCTGTGTGCGCCGTGCGCCCTGGTGTATGCACCGCACAACCTAGAAATCGGCCCTCCCTCACTCGAATTCCTCCAGCTTCGCTCTCCTTTTTCAAAAACGCCTCTCTCAAACTTACAATAGGATAATGACTTAGTTTTGGGTCTCAACAAGTATATATAGGCTTTGAGGAGAGATGAGTTTTATTTTATTTATTTGAAAACCCACTTTCTAATGTTTGTGTTTGCACCTTTTTATTGATTTTAAACACCCTGATTTTCACCTTTTTCTATGAAATTTTGGCTTTTCTGATGAAATTTTTGGCATTTCCTTGTGGGGACTGTGTGACTGGTCATCTGGTCATGGAAACCATGATTGCACCTGAAAACTCAACCTGTGCATTTTTTGGAACATTTTATCATAAATGACCTCTTTTGACTTTTCCTTTGAGACAAAGTTCTGAAGAGGAGCTTGAAATCTTTTCACTTGACGATGAAACTCTTTGAACCATAGCTGTGTAAGAACCTCAATCTGGCCTGCGTGGATTTACTAGACATGTTTTCTAAGACCAAATCGATGGATTACTAGACCCGAACTTAAAAAATTACCTTGGTTCCATAAAGGACTAGACCTTGACTGTCATGGACTCTAGTGATTAGCAACAAAGACCTGAGCCAGTAGGAACCAGACTTGAGGGAAAATTAACTATCATGACCTCCTCCGTCAGATTTATGGCATGCCCCCTAGTGGAATGTAGCTGAGCGGATGAAGCAGGACATCTAAAATGAAATGCATAAAGAGTTTTGATCCCTTACGGAGGACTGACCAGACCAACTCTAACATTGGCTCCAATGGGGGATGGTAGCTCCTTAGGGGTGCCAAGAACAGCAAATCTCTTGAGGGGCTAGACAGTGCCTATGGTCCATTGGGCTATGGAGTCAAAATTAGGAAAAACAGTACAGGACTCTGACTTATTTAAAAAACTAGAATAACTAAGAAACTAACTCAAACTCGACATTGAAATAACATTGAAAACTAACTTTACAGACTGAAACCAAACTGAAATAACAAATGGTATTTACAATGACAGTGGAAGCAATGTTGATTTCTCAATAATGGTACCGTTTGAGCAGCCAACCATTGATCGGCCCTCCAGGACAACCTTCCCCATTCATTTCCTTCAGAAGAAAAGTATTCTGTCCCCTATATGCTACAATTTTGAAAGGCCCTTTCCAAAGATTTTCGAACTTTCCGTGCTTGTCTTTCTCTTCATTCCTTGCATCCCACTTCAGCACCACATCATCCACCTGAAACTTTTCTGCTTTCGCTTTTCTGCCATAAATCTTCTTTATCTTTTCTTGTAGTTTGGATGTGTTCCTGAAAACTTCCTCTCTTGTTTGCTGCAAGTGGATCATTTGATTCAGCCTTCTCTGCATGGGATCTTCCTCACTGCCTGCCTCCTGAAGAAGTTTGACCACCGGGGCAGCAAGAGAAGCGAGAAATAATGTGTCCACTCCATAAACCAGCTCAAACGATGACATACCAATAGATTTTTTCTGAGTGATCCGATCCGCCCAAAGTGCATGAACCAACCTCTTGTTCCAGCTCTTTTTATTTAATTCCAGCAACTTCTTGATGATGTTGACTAGAGATTTATTCGAAGATTCCGCCAACCCATTTCCTTGCAGATGATAGGCAGTTGAATGACCCAAAGTGATATGATACTTATGACAAAATTCTACCATCCTCTTTGACTTAAAAGATGCTGCATTATCAGTGATCAATTTGTTTGGACAACCGAATTGAGACAATATGTTATTTTCGAGAAAGGAGATAATTACCGTGTTTGTTGCTTGTCTGATAGGCGCTGCCTCAATCCATTTTGTAAAGTAGTCTGTCACTGTGAGGATCCATCTATGTTGTCTGGAAGAAGCGAGATGAATTTCTCCAATGAAGTCTAATCCCCACTACTGGAAAGGAGCGCTCACCTCAATAGGCTTAAGTGGCAAGGGCTGCAATTTTTATTTCCCTTCAAAAATCTGACATTTATGGCAGCACTTGACCATCTTATGCACATCAGCAAACAAAGTAGGCCAATAGTACCCTGCTTTCAAAATTTTGTTTGTTGTTGATTTCCAAAAGAGGTGACCACCATGCTCTCCTCCGTGAAAATCCTCCATGACTTTCTTCACTTCCTCTTCCACCAAACAATTCAACAAAATGCCACCGGGATCCTTCCAATACAATGCAGAATTTAAAATACAAAACTTGGCTGCCTTCATTTTGAGTGTTCTTTCTTTGTTTTTAGTCATGCCAGGCGGTGATGACAGATTTTTCAGCACATATATTATATCAGCATACCATGGGGACAAAGCAAACATTTCGGATACCTGAACTAACATTCCTTCCTCATTTTCATCTGACATGGCAGCAATCAGATTTATGTCCAGTGCGTGCAAGTTTGATTCAGCCATCAGCTTCGCCAACCCTTGTCCTTTGACCAGCTTTGTGGGCTTTATTTCTACATCATATTCCAACAAAGTTGCAATCCATTTGCCTCTTCTCCCTTCCGGATCAGTCTGTACTAAAACATCTTTAACAACAATATTAGGAACATAGGCCAGAATGTGAGAGTGTAGGATATACACCTGGAAATATTTCAGTGCCTTCACCAATGCTAGGGCTTGTTTTTCAATGATGTTTTACTTTAAAGATGCATCCCTTATAGCCCTACTGAAGAATGCGATGGGTCTTTCATGATCATCCCTCTTCTGCAATAATACTGCTTCCATAGTGTGTTCAGAAGCAAATGAGAACAGTATAAAATCATGAGTATAGTCCAGGCTGACTAGAACTGGTGCTGAAGAAAGAGCCAATTTGACCAAGTTGAAAGATTTTATAGCCTCTTATGTCCACTTCACTTGGCTGTCCTTTTTGAGCATGTTGGTCATTTCTTTCAAATTTTCTGCAAGATTAGGCACGAAACAACGTAGAAAATTCATCTTACCATTGAAAGATTGTATCTCCTTTTTGTTTCTGGGAAGATCAATTTGCTGAATGGCTTGCACATGTGCTGGATCAATACGAATGCCATCTTTTGAAATAATATGCCCAAGCAATTTACCCTCCTCCATGGCGAACAAACTCTTTTTTGGATTCAGCGATAGACCATATTTTCTACATTTTTGGAAGATGGTTTTTAGGTGTTGCATGTGTTCTTCATCAGATTTTGAAAACACCATCAAGTCATCTAAATACACTAACAAAAATATATCTTTCTCATTTGCAAAAGCTAAATCCATTGCCCGCTGAAATGTGGCACCTGCATTCTTCAAACCAAAGGGCATTTCAGCATAATGGAAGGTTCCCCATGGAGTGGTGAACATTGTTTTGTCTCTGTCATCTTCATGGACAGAAATTTGGTTATATCCTGAATAACCATCAAACAGTGACATACGAGATGCCCCCACAACTCGCTGAAGTATATGGTCCATCTTGGGTAGGGGGTAGTTGTCCTTCAATGATACTTTGTTTAAATTTCTGAAATCGATGCATAGGCGGATCTCACCGGTCTTCTTACATACAGGCACTAAATTAGATATCCAATCTGAAAATTTGATAAGCACAATGATACCTGATTTATACAACCTATTTACCTCCTTTTTGATTGATGGCAGCAACTTAGGATTTATCCTTCTCAGCTTCTATCTGAATGGTTTTTGATTGGGCTTGATCGGTATTGTGTGCTGGATAATATTTGTATCATAGATCTTCAAATCTGAATAATCCCAAGCGAACACATCTACAAATGAGGCGATCAAACTGATGTATTTATCTTTGGTCTTTGGCGACAATGCTTTTGACAATTTTACCATCTTAGGAGTAGCAGTTGTTCCTATGTTAACCTCTTCTACGCCCTTTTCTGTTGGCTACAATGTTGGCTTTCGGGCTACATCATCCTGATCAAACAGCTCTTCTAGAGGTATTAAGCCTTCAGAATCACATTGTTTTTCAGCTGCAATACGTCCATTTCATTGATCTGCGCTTCATCTAAACCGTTCCCTTTGTCTTCATCGTTATTCTCTTTGAATTTGCCTTTGTTGAGTAGAAAATCCTTAATTTCCTCATCATCTTGAAACACCTGCTAATATCGCTGATTGTTTGGAATGGTTGGACAGTGCTTGACATGGATTTCAAATTTATTGCTGGAGTTCATGGGAATTTTCAGACTGCTCACTGCCTTGGCAAGAGCATCAGCAATACTATTTTGCATACAAGGTACACATGTCAAGGTGTACTTAGAAAATAACTTCAGAATCCCAAAACTACATTGTGATAGGCCCGCATCCTAGGATGTTTCACTTGATACTCACCTCTGACCTGTTTTATCACTAATTCAGAGTCGCCATACACTGAAATCCTTTTTGCATTCAGCATTATGAGAATTTTGAGACCAGCAATCAGAGCTTCATATTCTGCTTCATTATTTGAACATTCAAAGGCCAGCTTGTAAGAGAAAACTCTCATGTTGCTGGGCACTTTGTTTGGGACGAAGAAAGGACTGCGAACCCAAATTCCAATCCCAGCACCATCATTGCCTGTAGCTCCATCAAAATCCATGGTCCATAAGCCCTCTTCTTCTTCTTGCAAGTGCTGGAAATCTGTTTGTTGCTCCTTGATTGCTTGTTGTCCGTCATTTTCAGCTGATTGCCCAATCTTTTGCTGCTTTTCTTATCTTTCTTTCTTCAATATTTCTCTGAAATTTTCTGTGATTTCTGGAATGTCATCTGCTTCTACTATCTGGCTATCTATATCATTTAAACTATCTGAAAACAAAACAAAAGACTCTAAATATGTATGTACATAATTTATAGGATGATTTACAGGTTTCTCCTTGCTTGTGATCATATATTTCATCTTTTGCTCCCTATATAACTTCCTCATATGTCCAAACACCAGGATTGTTGCATACGATAAATCAAGCTATAGTGTCCCTTTCATTTTTGCTACCCAAGACCTTGAAAGAAGCATGCCAAACCTTGGAGGAATGTTTGCTACCACTACATCCATCAAAACATTTTTCATAGGAAGTTGGTCCAAACTCACAACTAAGTCTTTGATGAGCCCTATACACCTCACTCTGCTGGAATCGAATGAATAGAGATCATGATATTGTCGGGTGATGTCCAGACCAAACTTATCCATGATAGCCTTGGGCATGAGATTGTGAGAAGCTCCAGAATCGAACATGGCATTATGCAACACAAAATCATGCAATCTCAAACTGATATAAAATGGAGGCACGTCACTATCATGAGACTCACCATTTGTTGCTGGACCAAAAATCATTTCAGGTTTATCATCCTCCACATTCACCATATCAGACATTGGGTCTAAATTTAGCATTTTGGAAATCTGTCCTCTGTAGCTATTATTCTTCATTATCTCAGTCAAGAGGATGGATACGTTTAACTTAGAAATCTCATTCTCTAGGCTAAAGGTGGGAGTCTTTTTTGCCTCTTTGACTTGGATCTCCTTCCTTTCCTTTTCTTTGTACATAGCTAGCTGCTGTGGTTGTTCTGCTGATTTGGATTTGCTGCTCTCCAAACCAACTGCTTCCTTTCCTTTTCTTTGTGTGGTTGATGAGTCAATTTTCGCTACTTCCACCTCCTTCTTTTTCTGAATTGGTTTGGCTAGCACATCTCTATTTCTAAGTTAATATCTCTACTGCTATGCAGACAGAGCATTCATATAACCCCTTTGATATTCTTCTGATTCTTCTTCCAAAACCGTGTCACTAGCTAGAATGAAATTCGTGTCTTGGTGTGTAGCTGAATTGACTACACATTCTTCTTCTTCGGTGATGTAAGTAGGCAACTCATCGGGAGCGAAGAGGTGGTTCTCCTCGTCTATTACATTTCCATCCTCATCTGATTTAGGTCCATGTACAAAATTCTGCTGCAAAGGTGTTTGTACCAGCTGTTTTGCAGCTTGCTCTTGGTTTATTTGATCTTTCTGTCTAATCCTATATTGTGGCTGTTGCTGGCCACGAAAGTTAGGATTCCTAACTTATGGCTCAGGCTTTTCAAGTTTTACCCTTTCAAGCATTTGTTCTACCTTTTTAAGCAGTTGGTCCATTGAAGAAGATTCTTCTTTCACCGTAGTTTTCTTCTCTGCTTTTGCTCTAGCTCTTCTTGACATTAGATTTGCTTCAACGCTGACCGCCATTTTCTGCATATCTTCCATGGTAGCCAGTTCTCTCTCTCTTAGTTGCTATGCCATATCGGCATCGAAACCATCTGGAAACTTCATCATGGCTAGTCCTACAAGTGGCTTCAAATGATCTGGGATTTCATTATAGACTGTATTAAATCTTACACAGTAATCTTTAACTGACTCACCAGCATTTCTTTTGATTTGTTCATATTCGTCTAGAATTTGGAGAGGATTCTTCTTCACTTCCTACTAATTCAAAAATTGTCTCTGGAGTTCATCCAAGGTGTTGATTCTTGTTGTTGCCAATCCTCTGAACCATTTCCTTACATCACCCGTGAATGTCTGCACAAAGAGTCTCATTGCCACATTTTCTTCATCAATCTCGTGCAGTTCATAAAAGTCTGCCATTTTGTCTACATGTTGTTGACCAGTGATTCCATTTGGAGTGCCATCAAAAAATGGGATTTTACTTTCATAATCTGAGGGCATATCGTCTAAAACTTGGGGCAGAACAAGGGGTGCAAACCGGGCAGCCATCGCTCTTGGTGGATTCAACCTTGGGGGTATTGGGGGAGTATGTGCAGTTTGGGAAGGAATAAAAATTGGAGTTTGGGACTGTTCTGCAATATAATTGTCTATCAATCGATTAGCTCTTTCTGTTTCTAGGTCTACACGGAATTGCGGATTGGGAACAGTATAGTCGGCAGCCCTTTCGGACTTAGACTCAAACAAAGATATCTCGAACCTTTTTTCAAACTCAACTCCTTCAAGATACTCAAAAATGTCAGGACATGAATGGGATTTGGACACAGGAGGTATGGCACTTTCTTGACGAAGGAGTTTTGGAAGCAAATTGGGATTTTCGTAAATTTGAGGAGGATCCAGGTCTGGATTGGCTCTAGTATATCGTCTTGAAGCCAGCGTGCTATTGAGAAAAATCACGGGACACAGCCAATTTAATCAGCCTATCCAATCCTAAGCTCATCATCCGGAAGCCTAGAATTATGATGAAACAAGGGGATTTGATTTCAGCTTGATATCTCCCCATTATGGTTGCCACTATGTTAGCACAAAAATCTGCCCTAGGCTAAAGGAGGGAAAAAATTAGGGTAACAACAAACCACGCTCATTCTGGTAGCTAACCCTACCAGAATAGGAGAGGGCTCTCTCCGAGTCACGCTCACTGAGTAAATACTTGAAAATGATCTGAGATGACTTGAAATGCAATATCTACCTTAGGCTAGTAAGGGAATAGGGATTTCAAGAACAAATTTTAATGAATGGCCGAGCTTCTGGGATGTATGGGACTGGCACTCAACAATGAACAGAGAAACTTAATACAAAGGCATAGATTATTCTGTGAGGAAAGGTAGGCAAAAAATGTAGCAATTTAGTTTGAGTCACCGCGGCATGAATAGATTGTTGAAGAAAGTGAAAAGGGCATAGCGGTATGAATCCTTTTCAACAGAAGAAATAACACTGTACATGAATTTTTCCCTCAGGCAGAGCAATAAAAATTGAATTCTACCTAATCTCACTCAGAAAATTTCACTGAAATGAAGCGTGAAATGAAATATGGAACATAACAGAATACATATGAAACATAAGAACACATTTGCACACTCACAACCACAAGAATCTCATGAAACAGAGCCGTTGCCTTCCATTAATTCTCTGTCAAATTTACACGGTGGAGAAACAGAGTTTCTCTCCCACAGTCTCCTAGAAGTTATAAGCCAACCAACCCTTTGCAAATAGCTTGCTTACAATATATAGAATGAGTGAGGAATAGATAGAATGCCCAAGGGTTGGGGAGTTACTTGAATGATCACAAAATGGAGCTAGGGAGCCAACCATCAGCTACAGGTGCAATGCTCATGAACATGACATTTGGCATGGGATGACCCTTTGTATTCCTTTGCCACTTGGATGGATGCCAATCTGGAGAAAAAGCTATTTAAATGTTGCCTTATGTGCCAAAAAAATGAAGAATAGAAGACCGGGCCCACTTGGAGAAGTCGTAAACCAAATTTTCGCGAAACGGGAGCAAAATGGCACTTTTTCCCCTGTGCGCCGCGCCAAATTCCCTATGCATCATGCCACTTTGGAGCCTGTTTTGGGGCACTTTTAGGTGTCCAAAATGTTCCCAAGTGGGCTTGTTGGAAACCCTGTCCTATCTACTTTCCAACCCAACTGGAATTTTTTAATTTGGAGCTCATTTGCCCCTCCAAAACTTCATTCTCCCAAGACTGCTTTCTATGTTTAAAAAAAGTGGCAGAGAGGCCATTTTTGGGTGTTTTTTGACCTTTAGGAGGCCCAGATCTCCTCAAAATTTCTTGTCCAAACACCAGTAGGCGTGACTTTTGATGCTAAATCCAAAAATGCAAACCATTCCTCTATTAGAGCCATAGATGTTTAGCGTCGTGCCAGTGGCGCAGTGCACAGGGAGGAATTTCCTATTTTTGGCACAAAAAATCAAAATTTGCTCAAAATTTCTCCAAATTTGATGAAATTCGGACTAGAGGTCACCTATGGGGTGACATGTTGAGCTAAGGAAGCCTCAGCCAAGATTCTAAGTCTATCTTGCTCCTTAGCCTCTTTTTCTCTCCTTGTTGCTTTCCTCAATTTAGCCTTCAAGCTCTTTATTCGGGCCTTGGCGCTCATGTTTCTTGCGCCGTAGTGAAATGCCATATGCCTCAGTAGTGCAAGGTCCTTATCTACTTTGTCTAGTAGCCTATCCAAGTGCATATTGGTTCTCTCAAGGTTGGCTTCCAGATCTTCATTTACCTCTTACTCCAAGGATGTGAGCTCAATCCTTGCCCTTTGAGCAGCTTGGCGATGCTCACAAATGTCTCGCAGCTCCATGATCGCCTGCTAGTCTTCTAGCTGTTTGTTTCTCTATTCCAGGTACTTTAAGTTCCACTTGTCCCTCTCTAAGTCAAGGGACAAGGTCTCTATTTCTGCCTGTTGTTCTTGGATTACCTCTCTAAGCTCCTCATTGGTTGGCTCTCTGTCGGTGTCGTCATTGTGGAGGAGAACAAACTCGGTCTCTCTTTCACGTGATGGCATTCCCGAAGGCCCCTCATCGTGCAATGGCTCTTTGCCTTTTCTCTGCTCCTGCTGTACTGATGTCGGAAGTGAGGCCCCTTCCACCCCGGGTGGAGATAACACTCGCTTTGCTGCCGCAAACAATGGTCTACTGCCCCTCTGATATGAAATATACACTAGCATGGTGGTAGCCTTGTGGTGCTCAAACTAATGTGAAGGACCCCCCACCTCATGCTCTGCCTCTGATACCACTGGTGGAGCGCTAAAGAAATCACGGGAGATGAAGTCCTCCCAAGCAATACCCT
>Ga0068628_1001174_pt1 | contig 10662 bp, 4 predicted proteins | sample InSIn2gowninarea_FD_77431 | JGI IMG/M metagenome (GOLD analysis project Ga0068628, IMG submission 77431) | Clean room microbial communities from NASA Spacecraft Assembly Facility at Jet Propulsion Laboratory, Pasadena, California, USA -... ... | reverse complement strand
TAGATATTATGAATTATGCCCTTCATATTATTTTGGGGAATCCCCTTGACTATCCTCCTTATAAAATTTTATGTACCATTCCTAAGAGTTCCACTTATTATCCTTCTACCAAATATATCAACAAAATTATCAAGAAGAAAATCTACTCAGCTTACCTGAGGATAACTTAGATTAAACTGAGAAAACTACTTTCACCAAAGTTCTTGCATTATCTTTAAGTTTACCTGAAACTAGAGAATGGTGTTAATATCATCCCTGACTACATTAAACTACACATACCACATGGTCTTTATTTTCCTCTTAGAAAAATAAGGATTTTCTCACACAAACTTCGTATCAAGACAAACCACCATATCCGTATCAAGACAAACCACCATATCCCTAGATACTAACATATGTGCAAACTATGCAATACACAACTAAATATTAAGGAACATTTTATATTCATTTACTCAATCTACTATAAAATTTGAGGTCAATTCCATTGCTTATTTAGAGGTGCTCGCACTTTGAAATCATGGATGAATTATGAAGTCCAAAAATGTATGACACTTTATATTAGAGAAGCCATCCGCCTTAGATAAAAAGTGATTGCCAATATATTTTACATTACAATGAGTCTTAGACTTATCACATCTTATTTTCAACTATAGAAGACTCTAGAAGGATTACTTGTCAACACATTACTAGGAAACCCATACAAATTTCTTTCTCTAGTTGTAACATCATGGGCTTATTTATAACCTCAAATGTTGGAGGAGCCCCTTGACTCCCCATATGTAGACTTTCCACCTCGCTTAGACTTATTGTATTTGCTACTATTTTTGTCTACTTCTCACTCTTAAACATCAAAACCACTTTAGGAGCTCACTTTCTCTTCTAATATGTATTTTTCTACAATCTCATTGATCATTTTTTTTATCACCGACAAGCATTAATATCAAATTTCAAATTATTTAAATTTGCAATCCATTATATAATATTCTATCATTTTTCACTCATTTTCAATAATATTTTATTAGATTTGACCATCATTTTCGTCATCAAACTTTTTCTACTTTTTAATATCTTAGACTATATTTCTTATCCCTACATGTTAAGAATTATAATTGAAATAAAGTTAATTTGTTTTTCCACTTTCATTATCATGTCCAATTTATTTATCCATATATAAAATAGTTTGTATAATAACAATTCAAACTAATCAAAGTCAATGTATTTATTCAATTTTTAATTCAAAATTATGAAAAATCATGGAAAGATACTCATTGTTGATTTCTACCTTCCCATTTTATTTCTTTTAAGATAAGATAATACAACTAAGATCTAACACCAATAACTTGAATATATTCTATGCGATGAGACCTATTAATACAATAGTTAGTATTACAATATTGAAAATCATGTTTAATACATAAATACATAAAAACTTAACTACATTCAAATAATAGGATCTTTAGTACATAAAGCAATTTTCTTGTGCACCAATATTTATTTCATTAATGAGAGCTCCAATTAAATGATGTTGATATGCTCATAATATAAGATCATCATAGTTACCAATATTTGTAAGTTGCATAGTTAGCATTTGATGATCATTTTCATGACTCTTTTCAACCTTTTATTTATAGTATATTTAGCACTCAATTAAATAACTTCACATAATCATGATGATTATCTACTTGAGAAAGTTATGTATTTCTTTAATAAGGATGAGCTTCAAAATCCTACATTATTCATATTATATTAGTATATCAAATATTATAATTATTTGTAATATTTGAATACTTCCAAGTATAATTATTTGATAAATCATAATTACGTAGTTTTTTATATGAACCATTCCAAGCATGCATAATATTATTAAAAATATATATTATTATCTTTCACTTGCTCTTCATTAGTCCAATATATGACATATATAATAAAGGCTATTTATTGTTGTAAAAGTCTATGAAGAACCTCTATGTTTCCATTCGTGTTATAATAAAAGTGTTTTCCTTTATTCCTTTTATAATACCTCCTTTTTAAATAGTGCTTGTTGTATGTAGTAAGCTATTATGCAAGATTATTCAATAATATTATTTACCTTTGATTTTATGCTTGTTATGGGTCACGAGGTGGAGATCCTAGCATTAGTGTGTGAAGTTTATTCAATGTATATTAAATACTAGATTAAATATAAAGAAAATTATTAATATTCCAAATTAATATAAAAGGTCAATTAACTCCATATGACACTTTACACAATATGATCGTATTTGTTGGCTACTGCTACAAGGTTGAATATGGATGAGAGATGACTTAGAGAGAACAAAAAATAAAAAGGATGTAGAAATCTTAATAAACCTAGGAGAAACTCTATTGAAGGATCATTCGAGGTATCATGGGATAGACTAGTTAAGGTACTCATAAGATATATGACTTTGGAAAGCAAGCACAAAATAGTATTTAGGTTCCATTTTGCTCTAGTCAACCACTTCGGGTGTAAAATAAAAGTAAGCTTATATTTTTTCCATTCCACTCACTAATTCGGTCAATTTCTCAAGTTAAATCCATGAAAGCAAGTAACCCCATTTACCAGTGGCTTACTGCTTTGATTTACAAATGCTTCTCCACTATTTATTCTTGCTCTTTGGGAAAGTAGTTTATGGGTGGTAAAGAGAAAAGTGTGTAAGGAATGAAGAAAATCAAAAGTAGGGAAACGAGGTCGAGTATCAAAGGAAGTGGATCCCTCCCTTACCCCTGATCTAATGGTAGAAAGGATAATAAGTGGAACTCTTAGGAATGGTACATAAAATTTTATAAGGAGGATAGTCAAGGGGATTCCCCAAAATAATATGAAGGGCATAATTCATAATATCTAATTGAGATTGAGTTGGATGCAAAGGTTACTCATTTAAAGATTTTTTTCAAGGGAAAAACAAATGGAAAATAAATCAACGCACCTTGGTTTTTGAGGATCATGTTGATGAAAAGATGACTAAATCCCCCACTATAGAATGTGAGAAAGGAAAGTATGCAAAGAAGGTAAATATTTCTCTTGCAATCACTAACACCTAAAGATCTTGGGATGAAAGAAAGAGAAGGACAAGAAGGAAATAAAGGTATTCATTTTGAGCGGGTAGGACCTTCAGATTTCCCTAACAACAACCCTTGTCAAAACTAAAGAAACCTAAAAAAAAAAAAAATGATAATTATATAACCTCAAATAATATCAAAAAGTGTGAATGATCAAATGGAATCCCAACTTCAGAAGGCAATTACCCAAGTAAAAAATTGGAAAAAATGTAATGAAAACTTATTTTAAGGAAAATAGTTATATATATATATATATATTATTCTAGATGTTATAGATATTTCGTTCGTTAAACTCAAAGAAGATGTAAAAGGTTGTAGGTTATACTACTTCTTTTTTATTGTATGCAATATTTTTTTATTTAATTTATTGAAACTTATATAAAAGTTTTGGGGACACTATTTAAATAAATCACCTTATTTACTTAAGTAAAGAATGATTACATTTATTGTAATATTATACTTAATCATATTCAACAATCAACTTGATAGAATTTTGGCAAGTTCTCTATAAGTTCATGTAAATTATTAATATAAATTGCCATATCTTCAAGGTTTTTCTTCATAAATATTATTATTGAATTTTGTGCACAATGATGCTTCATATTTATTATGAAATATCTAAGTTGATGATGTTTTCTAAAATGATAATTTTGATATTGAATAAAATGACTCATAAATTCAATTTTTTAGCCATACATGAATTAATTCCATCTCTCTTGGTGTCCATGGATGAAGTGCAATTGATTATTTCTCCTTCATTAGTTTCTATTATTGTTGTTACAACTAGATATATATTCTTATTTGAATAAATTCAATATAGATAAAATTCAATTCTTCAAATATATTTGTAGTTTAACTTATTAGAATTTCACTTCAAACATTTTCACTGATTTGTATATCCTTATAAAGTTATAGAACTTGTTATATTATATCTTATATTTCAGTACTATGTATACTCATCTCTTATTAATTGTAAAGTTACAATTTGTTACCCATTGATATCTCATTTGTATAATAAAAATGGAAAAATCTTCTTTGTGATAAAGTTAGCAGTTTTGCAATTACCTTAGTTTCTTATGGAAAGCTTATTGCATTCCCTTTATATTTGTATTGACCTTAGTTGCATGAGTCGCTTGTAGTATTATGTTGACATGATATCAAAATTACTCCACTTATGCCAAGTTAGCATGTTTAAATTGTTGTGGTGTACAATCATATTATTTAAGGCTAAAATGATCTATAATCACTAGAAGTCTATGGCTTATTTGGATTCTCAAATATAAATTTAAAATTTTAATTCAATAATCTATGCTCTCCCAAAATGGAACTATTGATTTATAAACAATGAATTAAAACCAACACAAATCCATACAACAATTTATAATGGTAAAACGGCCAATATGGAAAACATCTTTGATTTTATTATTGACTAGCAATATAGAAGCTACAACCACTAGTAGGCCAAGTGTTATGGATAATATTTTACATATTTAGGTCCAATGATCTACAACCTCTCTTAATTAATCAAATCATGTACAAAATACTCTCTTCAATTGCAAAAATCTAAATAATAGCCAAAGGCAACAATTCTAACTACTAGAACAATATTGACAAAGTTTTCCTAACTGCAAGAACAACATCAGATTTGTTACTCCAATAATATAATCATTAATGAAATCTATTTTCCATGTCATCCCATGATCGACAACTTTACTCCCAACATCTTGTTAGTGAGTGCTCTCAATAACTAGCTAAAAGACTTCTCCAATCTTCTTACAAACTACTCTTTAGGACAACATGAAGGTTTCTCTTTCTTCAATCAAAATATCAAGATAACATAATGTTATGGATGCCACTCACAACATCCTCACTCTTTATATGATTTCCACATGAACACTAAGTGATTATATCTCAACACTTATATGAAGCATAACATAGAATAGTTGTGATCCATATCCTACAAAATTGAAATCATAATCTTGCCATTAACAATAACAATATTATCAACAATAGTATGGAAACGAATCTCTTTATATGAAGATCTCATTAAAGCTCTCTCATTTCACCAAGTTTTGATCATCCATTAATAGCCTACCAACCAACAAATGCAATAAAGACTAAATTTAATCAACAAAATGGGGATTGAAAAGGATATTCCTTCTAATGAAGTTCTCTTATTCACACAACCTTTTATCCTCCAAATAGAAAACTCTCACTCTACCAGAAATAGTACTAACAATCTCCCACAACAAGAATAAATTCACAAGTTCAATCTCTTTCCTTCTCCAATCTTTTCCAAATGATCCTCCAAGGTATGTTATGCTTCCATACCTATCTCTTTGCCTTCCAATGACCCTATGCTTCATCTTCCATCAAGAAATATCCATAACACTTTACCTTTCCCAAAATATTTATGCTTCCATGGCATTGATGGGGTTGACTAGCTCCAGGAACAACATCAATACTCTTACTGTGGTTTTAGAAAAAAGATGGTTCAAACTAAAACAACACAAATAAAGATTGAATATTTATCAAAGGTAGGCATGCATATACTTTTTGGAAAATTATGTTCACAAGCTTCCTAATGGTATAACATTTATCTCCATTGGATGTATGTATAAAACGATATACCTTCCCAAAGATGATTGATCTATTTCGTGATAAGTTCCAACTACAAAAACTCCAAAAGACTATTAGGAAATGCTCCAAACACCATCCAAGCATGAGAAATAGATATTTTGGTATTAATCAAATGATCTATTTTGGATCTCACCTTCCCAATGTGAAGGCTTTTGGTCCCCAAAAGCTTAGAGAAATTTTGAGGAATCAATATCCCTAATTGAACTTCTACCTTTCTTCCATAAGTGTTATCTTCATGACTTCATAATCCCCATAGATTCAAGAACACAAGAAAATATGTAAAAACCTAATCTAACCGACTTCGAACATGCTTTGATACCACATGATTTGTAATCACTAGAAGCTTATTGCTTACTTGGATCCTCAAATATAAATTTACAATATTAATTCAACAATTTTTGCTCTCCTAAAATGGAACTATTAATTTCTAGACAATGAATTAAAACCAACAAAAATATATACATAAAAGAAAACCCAACAATATGTAGTGGTAAACCGAATATGGGAAAAATCCCCTTTGACAACTCCAATTTTATTATTGACCAACAATATAGAAGCTACAACCACAAGTAGTTTGAGTGTTATGTCAATCTTAGATAATTTCTTGCATCTTCATCTTTAGTGATCTACAACCCCTTTTGATTAATCAAATTAGCTATAGAATGTTAGCTTTAGTTGCAGTAACAACCAAAGGCAACAATTCTAACTATTAGAATTATATCGATGAAGTTTTCTTTATTATGGGAATGACGTCAATGTTGTTACTCTAATTATATCTTCATTAATGAAATTCATTTTCTATATCATCTCTTGATCCATATCTCTACTCCTAACACTCTCTGGTGAGTGCTCTCAATAACTAGTTGAAAGACTTTTGAAAGCTTCTTCTAGATCACTATTTAGGATAACATGAAGGTTTATCTTTCTTCAATCAAAATGTCAATATAACATAATGTTATGGCTGACACACATAGTACATTCACTCTTGATATGATTATCACACTCACATCAAGTGATTCTATGTCAACACTTGTATAAGGAATAACATATAATAGTTATGATTCACATCCTAAAAGCTGAAGCGATAATCTTACCATTAACAACAATAGTTTTACCAACATTAGTATGTAAATGAATATTTTCATATGGAGAAATTCTTTAAGTTCTTTCACTTCACTAAGATCTGATCATCCATTAACAACCTATCAACCAACAAATGCAGTAAAGACTACAAGCAATCAATAGTGATAACAATGGGTATTTAAAAGGATATCCTTCTTATGAATTTCTCTTATTCTCACAATGTTATGGACTAGAATTAGCAAACTCTCACTATGCTAGTAGAAGTATTAACAATCTCCCACAACAAGAATAACTTCACCAAATTCAATCTCTTTCCTCCAATCTTTTCCAAATGATCATCTAGGGTGTTTCACACTATTGAATCCATCTCTTTTTCTTCCAATGATCGTACGCTTCATCTTCTACAAGAAATATTTATAGCACTTCACCTGCATTGAAATGCTTCCACTTCCACGACGTTAGTGGGGTTGAAGTCATTTGTGTTTTAATCCGAAATGACTTTTTTTCCTAAAACTACAATAGAGAGTTTATATAAACATATTCAAAGTGTAAACTCTATTAGTATTATGTCCCAAAGGTAGGTATGCATATACTCATTCCAAAGGTATCTTTGTAATCTTTCCTATGGTTGTAATATATGTATAAAATGGTATGCCTTCCCAAAGATGAATAATACATTTTTTGATAGGTTTCAACTACAAAAACTCTACAAGACCATTAGGAAATGCTCCAAACACCACGTAAGCATGATAATTCACCAAATCCTCACTCCAATGATATTTTTCTATTAGTCAAATGATCCATTTTGGATCATAAAAATATAAAATTTTCTTTTTCTCATCAACATATATTACACTTGTGTCTTGCTCAACCCCTAACGTATTATGTTGTCCTCCCCTTTCTTTCACGACTTTACCTAGGCCCATCCCCCTTCCACCTTTCTTCATTATTATTTTCTTTGTTTTAAAATTAGAATTAAAGCCTTGTGTTTAATTCTTATAATGTCCTTTTCCTTCCAAGCTAGTCTTCATTATTTGCCTTTGTTTCTTTTCTCTACTCCCCTCTTTCATGTTGTTCTTTTAGGTGTTTTACTTTATTTTAAGAGATTTTTAAATTTAAATTAAATTAAATTTAAATTGAAAGCTTCTATTTTTTATTCTTTTTTCAAGTAATTTTATAAAAACCTTACTATGTTATCTTGGAGTTTCTTTTCTAGCTTATCCTTAGCTGAAGATTAGTGCATTTTTCTGATGTGATTGAAAGTTATCTTTGATCAAGGATCAGGTGTTTCAAGTGTGTTGTTGTTGGAGATATATTTTAGCCCTCTAATATCAACAATTATGCCCCCCAAAAAGAAAACAAAAAATGTTTGTAATGTTGATCCCACAAATCACTTGAACCTCATGGAACAAGAACTCACATCAAGAATTGAGGATCTCATTAGGGATAGGATGGATGGCCTTGAAAATACATTCAAATTGAGAATTGGCTTGCTTGAGTTATTGATCTCTAACTCTCTTACCCTTTAGGACCAACGAACGATTATAACCACAAAGCAGAGAAAATCATGCAACTATAAAAATGTAACTCAAAGATACAATCTAAATAGCTTTTGGACGATAACTATTCTCATATCAAATATTTAAAGGATAGAATGAGCCAACTTGAACTCTCAAGTCCCTCCTATAGAGATTCCATAACAACTAAAAGACATGATTTTTGAACTCAAAACTAAGCAACACAGTATTCTTGCACAATAAGAGCATCTCAAACATGTGACCATTGCCCAACAATAGTCTATCCAAAAATAAGTTGAGTAACGAAAATCATGGGTACAAATTGTTAAAAGAAAGAAAATTCCATGGATGGTTGAAATGACAATACATGAAAAATTTGAAGAGCAAAAGATGCATCACACAAAAGAATTCAATCTTCAAGTTTGCAATTTTCCAAAAACAAGCAATCCATAATTCTAGCCATGTATTCCTACATAAAACCTTGGATCTAAAAGGTATCACCCTTGACAAGGCTTGGATTGCTTTGGATGAGACTCTTATTATTCATTTTTGTTTAGCAAGAGAACACCTACAAACTCTATGAGCCAAGAGGAAATTATTCTGTTTTCCAAATAAAATATTCCTTGATGAAGACCTAACTTGACTATAACATGAAGAACTCAAAGGTAATAAAAATAAAATAATTGAATCCAAAAAATAAGGCAAATGGGTTAGTTATTCTTCGAAGTGGTAGAGTCTAGATACATGATAATTCTCCTTCGAGATGGGCTAAACCTTGGCCCACATCAACATAACATCAAGCATTAGGTCTTCAGTCTCATATCAAAATTATCGTATGGAATTATGGTGGCTCATTGTTCTCTTTTCCAGGTTCATTGAATGATGTAATTGGTGATAGGGATCTCATTTGTTTCACCAAAACACATGAAACATAATTGAAACCACTACCATCCTATATAGGTTATTCTTGGTTTTCTACTTATGGACTAACTCACCTAGGTATTAAAGGCTCTAGGGTTGTTGCTTGCTTATATCATGAGTGCTTGACTTTATGCATTCATTTAGAATGCTTAGATCTCAATGCTAGATATATACATATGTCTCTTGATAGGAAGCCAATGCCTCGATGTCTTTTCATTGCTATGTGTTTTTTTCCTCCTGCTTACTCGTTGCACTCTATTGTAAATGATGGTGACTCACCCTAACTAGATTTTTATCCTAAGATCTCCAAATTTTCCCTTGTCGTAATATCATGCTATTAGGGGACATCAATGCATGAATAGACACATTCCAATACAACTTACATGACATTTATTCAAATCCTCTTTTATTGTTAATGATCGATCTCAATGACTTACGGCTAACACGATAATTAGATGATGTCTAGAAAAACACACCTTATAAAAAAACACCACCTAAATTTTATATGAAGCACATGACTTGATCATCTTGAATGGGATTGCTCAATTTCCTCAATCAACACATAGTACTTGTCTCCCTTTTCGTAGTGGCACTAGTGTTGTCGATTATGCTCTAACCAGTATTCCCTTCAACTTTTATAGCTAAAATGGCCCAAAGAACTTATGATAACCTCCTCATAAACAAGAAGAGACAATATATTATTGTGAATATTAAAAATAATTAATATACTAAAGATAAATACTAAAAGCTTTTGGCATCTCTTTCTCCCAAAATCTCACATGTACTCTATCCCTGACATGTGATATCAAAATCAACCTTCCATTACTCCCCACACTTCATACTCATCTTTAAACAATTTTTAATATTCTCTTCATAAACACCATTAATCTACTTGAAATATCTCTATGAACATCTAATCTTTTTGAAATCTTTAAGTCAACCTTATATTCTTCAAAGACATTAAATAAAATTATCAAATAAATTAATATTTAACTTCTACAAAAACTCACTCAATTTATTTTTATTTTATCCTAGTCTTACTATAAACTTAAAATTCAACTTCTACCCAACAAAAAAAAAAACCTCCAAAAATTATGATTTTAAAACCATTACTATAACTTTTAATAAAATTATTAGAACACCTTTTAAATAAATCATATCAATCATGACTTTAAAGAATCTTTCTACTTTCTAAATACCGACTATGCTATGCTATCAATCTTTATACATTATTGAACTTCATTATAATTAAATTAAAAACCAAATGTCCGATCAGCCACTCAATATGCAGCCTTTCATCTGTCTACTAAACAACAATTTTGAACTAGAATATAAAACACTGACCAAGTTATGTATACTTTCGCTTTGGAGTATCAATCCAACTGTAGAAGAAAATTCTTAAAATCAACAATAGAGCAGT
>Ga0068628_1001173_pt1 | contig 10666 bp, 8 predicted proteins | sample InSIn2gowninarea_FD_77431 | JGI IMG/M metagenome (GOLD analysis project Ga0068628, IMG submission 77431) | Clean room microbial communities from NASA Spacecraft Assembly Facility at Jet Propulsion Laboratory, Pasadena, California, USA -... ... | reverse complement strand
AGTTATGAATTATTTTATTCATACATGTATTATGGAATGGGTCGTCCCTGACCATATGAGTAACTGCTTGGGTCAGTCTTAACCCCAAGTGAACCCTCAAAAAAACCTATAAATAGAAGAGACCTCAAGATCATTTGGACATATCTTCTCTTCCCTTTTGTATTGGTTTGCACAGGTTCGATGGAAGGAGTTCGCTCACGAGTCTAAAATTACAAGCAAAAGGTTCGCTCTCGGTTAGGTTTTTCTGGATCTTGGTCATTGGCATAGAACCAATGTTTTTTGTCCTTGATTATAGGCATAGAGTAGGAAAGAGAGAGAATTTGGTTCTATAGTCACTCATACATAGTTCATTGAGAGTGAATTAGGTTCAGAGGTAGATCAAAAGGTTCTCATCCCCTATCGCTGAGACCAGGTAGCCCTCAGAGCAACCCTGCCATCTCGGTTGCTCACACAACCTAGCAAGGGTGTGATTTTGGGTTTATCGGTTGCTCGCACAACTCGGTAAGGGAGAGAATTTAGGTCTTTGTAGTTTAGTGCCAGAGTCACATGCATAAAGACCTCCTGGGAGCGAATCCGTAGTCACAATCACTTGCATACTGTATTAGTTAAAGTGACCGAGAAGTTTCAGTCGCTCGCAAACAGTCGTGATGAGGGAAACCACGGTTCTGATCTATGGTTTTAACATCTAGGCTTCAGTCAACTTTAGTGATCTCATAGATCTTATTTTCTGTCTATTGTTATATAGATCTATAGATCTATATATCTTATTTGTTAGTTACCACTGCAAACAGATGTATTAGGTTCATTGATAGTGACAACAATGCTCATAAGTGTCTGAAAAAATGACAACAATATATAGTAATTGACATCAATTTTTAACAGCGCATTACAACCATCAACATGAGGGTTCTAATTTCTAACATGATTAGATATGTTTCATAGATATCGTTATTTCTTTACTGCATAGCTAAAGTTATGGATCATTGTACTCTCTTTTGTTGCATCATTTGTTTAGGATCTAAGAAGAAGAAGATTTGCAAGGGTTTTCCCCATAGTGGGCTTTACCCTAGTCTTAGACCAATCCTACTGTCTCTATGTGTGTGCATGTTTTCTTCTATTGTTCCTTTTATGTTCCATTGCATTGATGATGATGGTGATGTTGCTTTTTTCTATGTAATTGCAAATGATGATGTATAATGGTGAAGATATGAATAATGTAATGAATATATGCAGTGAACTTAATGTATTAACAATGAAATGCAACTATCATAGCAAAGAACAATGTCACCCTAAGAAAATTTAACACACTGGATTTATTTGTAGGCTTCTTTACTTTTCCTTTGACCAAGTCTAGTACCTTGTTCATTTCAAGGATGAGGTCATTCCTCTTCTTCCAGGACTTGTAATTTGAAGTTCGTTCATGTTTGTTCTCTACCTTGATTGTGTTAGACATCTTCCTTGAATATATTAGACTCCTTCCCTGATATAACATTTTTGAATGGTTCCTTAATCAGGTGCTTGAGACTACCTTTTTCTTCTTTCTTCACCAAAGCTCTAATACCATGTTAGAAAATTAGAAAGGCATAAATATTTTCTTATTCTTGATAATTACTTGTGATTTTCTTGATTTTTTATTATCAATCTTTATATCTTCTTTCTTTTAGTTCATCGAGCAATTACCAAAGAGAAAGCACATAAAACAATGGACACCACATGTAGGCACTATGCGAGGGAAAATCCCCACTAGAGGAGAAAACCAAGTCAAAATTCTCTTCCTTTCAATAGTTTTCTTTGAGACTCTTCACCCTAGACAAAGACAAAGCCTTCACTCCACACAAAGTCAGCCTCCTAGATCTTTGACTTCTCTTCTAGCAACTTCGACTATGTAACATCTCCCGACATCAGCAAAACTTGGAATACTTCGATCTCCCAATATAGGGAATGAAACAGAGAGAGAGAGGCACCAAAATTTCATTTTTGTTCTTCTACTTAGACTCCACCCAACTCGCACCCCCTTTGGCTTCCCAACTTCATACTTCATAATTCCCAGCTTCCTTAGAGATATCGAACTTGCTTGAGATGAAGTGCTCCAAATGAATTCGACTTGCTTCTATTTATAGGCTTCAAGAGGTGTCAAATTGATGTCCTTAGGCTGACTTGGTCTCTTCTAGGCTGACTTGATGTGGAGGATTGATAAATTACATTTGACTCAATACTTAGCCTTTTTACATGATTCAAAAGCCCAAGAAGGGTCTCTTTAAAATTATAATGACTTTATTGACTCTAACTAAATCCTAGAAGTCTTCAATGGAGACTTTGATTTAAAACACCGTGACCCAATCATGAAACCCATGCTTTAATAGGTCACAATAATAATAATAATAATAATAATTTTCTTTATTCTTTTGACAAGTACATTATAGTATGACTCAAATACATTTAATGACAACTGAACCTAGTTACATATTCCAACAATTTCTCCTAGATGCAGGACTAGGAGGATCATTTATCTCATGGAAGAAAGAGCACTTAATAGTTAATGGTTTCAAACCTTGCGAGGCATACAAAATTTCCTCTAGTTCCCTATTTAGTGTGAAGTGTCGATCATCCATTAGAGTTTGATGGGGATTCTAGATATCACTGGATACTTGAGCCACTACATGGTCAAGTTCATGATTAGGGGAGGGGGATATAGTGGGAATCAGGAAGCTGATATCCTACAGATTCAGATCTATAATACATCCCCCGTCATTACCCACAGATAGGTCAATGGATGACACCTTCTCAGACTTAAATAAAATAGGATGGAGTATTGATTGATCTCCAGACACATGAGGAAGTATAGTATTGGGAGAATAAGTTGATGGAGCTAATAAAGAGGAAATCATAAGAGAGGTACCCATGGGATCAGTTAATGGATTAATAGACCTAGTCTGAGAAGGAGAACAAATATTTACGTATTCATTTAAAAGAGGAAATTCTTCAGAATTATCCACAATTCATTTATGGGAGAGAGATATCAAATTACTTGGAGGACCACTCCTATTTTTGCCAACAGAAGAGACGAGAAAGTCCTTGATGCGGGGCCTCCAAACTACCAAAGTTCCCATGGAGCACGATGCCAAAATATGTCTCATTTCATGGCATTGAAGGCATTGATAGGGCACTTCCCAGTAATTGATATGCAAACTTAAGCTGAAATTGCTCCATTGAATCTCTAGTTCTGCTAGTAATCCTTTCCCCATATCTACCTCCACCACAAACCAGGTCATTCACTTGTGCAACTGGCCAAATATCACCTCGCTCCAAAAATAAAACTGATCCAGTATGATTTCTAATGTCTCATATCACCGAGGAGTTCCACAATTTTAGGGGTAGCCCTGGCAGCTTCACCAAAACTAATGTCCATCGTGGTGACTCCATATAAGGGTCAAAACTAGCTTTCCACCTTTGTAAAATTAGGACCACTATTACCTTTATCCATGGAACCTTTAAAATATTCTTTGAGTTCTCTTCATTTAAGAAGTGGAGGATGATCTAGGCATTAAAAATTATGCTAACCTTTTATCAATATTTGAGAATAGGAAGCCATTGGATTTCAACCCAGGAGAGGAGGAGGAGCCCCATGAGTCACCTTCAGTGTTTTATACTTAGGTTTCTTCTTCCTAGTGATAAACGCCACCTTAGGCTTCACAGATTATGGATTCCCCACAAAAAGAGATTCAGAGTAGATGCCAAAGGAGTCATGTTGTAGAGAAATGTGAGAGGTGGCCTCTCCTTCTGCTAAACTAATCATCCTGATGAGGGTTTCAGGGGAAAGGTTTGGTGGTTCATGCATGCCCTCCAGTTTTCCAGTTTCCATGGTGTTTAGCCTAGTGACCTCCAATATCGTAGCCTCCCTACCCCATCCATTGAAAAATGATACACTCGGTCGACTAACATAAATATTTAAATAAAGGAGTATGGATGGTACAAGCAAGACAACCCAAGCAAAAAACCTAACCGAGCCGCATGTTAGAAAAGTCAATCAACCACAAATGCCTCATGAAGGTAGGTGTATCCGTCCACGATAGTCCCCATCCCTCTAGTAACAAATAGGACCCCACAAGCTCATTTTCTAGGAAGAAAAAAAATTCAAATGCCTTGAAGTTTGATTTTCCCACCCTGCAAATGCCAAGAGCTTAAAACACCAAAACTCGAAGTGCCATGGATACACCCACAATCAGACAAAGACCAGTAACATAATATAAAGGGAAAGAGGAGGAGAAGTGGAAATAACCCAAATCTCTCTACATGAACTCGATGCACAATAACTAAAAAGTGTTGTGTCTTCCAATCTTCGATTGTAACTTGAATCCATTGCTATGAAAGCTAAAATAATGAATACTATTTACTCCAAGAAAAACCAAAAAGTTCATAATTCCTACAGCATTATAATCCTGGAGGATCTCAACCCTGTACTTGGTATACAACTCAGTCTAGCAACAAGCTAGTAGCTCTACATCCATCTTAAAGCACAGAATGGTCCCATAATAATATGTATCTCCATAATAAATGTCTAGTTGAGTTCAAAGTGGGAATGCAAAAAATCTACACTCTCCCATTTTCACGTAAGGTCCTACTAGTCTTATGTGTCACAAATAGTAAAATATCAACCTACATATAACACTTTAAGGAGTGTCCTCTTTTTTTTTTTCTGAGTAAAGACTAATTCTATTAAGGAAAAGAAGAGTATAGTACAATCAAGCTTGCAAGCAAGCGAAGCAGAAAGCAAGGGAGCCAGGGAGATAGGCTCCACCTTGCTCCTTGGCGAAGAAGCAGGAGATGGCTATAGATAGCATGGAATAACAAAGAACTGTAACTAAGCAGAGAGAACTACCCTGCGGGGGTTGTTACAGTCACATGACTTTTTTTTCCTTTTTTCTTGCTTACTTTGACCCAGTCAGTGGAGTTTGGCTGAGCCGAAACAAGTTGAAGACTGTTCTGCTCTGGCATCGAAATATCCTTCTCAGAGTCTGAGGATGAAGTGAAATGAGAACATTTCTGGTGTATCTGAGAGCCCGAGGGGTTTGCCGGATCGTCCAAGGGAGCATCCAGTGGAATCTCAATATTCTGCCCATCTGCAACAATTTCCTCCTCATCGGAACTGGAGGAATCTGAATCGTCCTTAGGGGGAGGGGGCGCACAGGGATTCCAACTTTTGGACTTGGGCTTGCGCTTTGGAATCTTCTTTTTGTCGAGATGATGGGGACAGGAACTTTGGAGGTGTCTTGTCTGATGACAATGGCGGCAACGGAAGGCTGTATTCTCGTAATCCAATGTTTGAGTCCAATGGAAATCTCCATACTTGAGATTGATATGATCCGCCAGTCCTCTGCTTATATCTATTTCTGCACAGATTCTTCCATTTGTGTAGAGCCCATTTTCCCTCCGAGAAGAATCTACAGCCAGGTAGCTTCCTAAAGTTTCTGCAATTGCTAGGAAGACCGAGACATGCCATAAATGCGCCGGGAGGTTCGGGAGCATGACCCAAATGGGAATCTTGGTGATAACAGCTGTAGAAGGGTCGAAGTCTAGAAACCAAGGAGTAAGGAAAAGCCCAGCCGAGCCCCAAAACCAAGGACCTCCTGTTAAAGCCTTCTGGTAATCTTCATTTCGGTCAAAAACCACAATGAAGAATCCTTTTGAACATAGATATATCTGGCTTTTTTTGGTCCAGTAGGTGTGAATCCATTGGTATAAATCTGATGTGCAAGGCCATAGCCCATTGAATCTACAAACAAGTGCGGATTCTGCAAATAGTTGATGGTGCTCATCAATCCCAGGATGGGAGAGATTGATGGAAGGAATGTCCTCTGATTTGTCTACCAAAAAAGGCTTTGGAGCCTCAAATGGCTGGCCTGCTGATGAAGAGGGCTTTGAATGGGCTGAATCTTTGCGGACAACATCTTTAAAAGAGAAGGAAGGGGCAGAGGAGGTCTTCCTGAAAGAACCCCCTCTCAAACGAAAAGTAGCTACAATAGAGGCATCCCTCTGAATACTGTAATAAGAGAGAGGAAGGGTATTCATGAGTTGCTTACCCTTGTATATCAATTTGAGGCAAGCTGAGGGGATCCCTAGCTGACCTTCAAGATTTTGCAAGAGGTCCTGCACAAGATCCGTTGTGCGTGCCCATTGCATTGATGTCTTTCCCAGGAGGTTGACTTGGATCTGGAAAACCTGTGGATCTTCCTGCAGATCTAGATCAAATCTGGCTCCTCCTGCCCATCTCCTGCACTTACAAATCTCTGATGCGAGAGATCTGGAGCTTTGAAAGGCCCTCTCCTCCTGAACTTGCCGTAGGGGAATGATAGGAGAAGAGGGGAGGGTCCAAAGATTAATGCGTCTGTCAAAACTCTCCGCCCAGAAGGGCTTCCAAGTGATCCACCCAGGCAGATCTAGAAAGCTTGAAAAGTTTTGCAGAACTAAAACTGGGTAATGGCTGTTCTGGGGGAACTGATAAAGTACTGCTAAGAATGGGCTTCCTTCCAGAGCCGAGAGATTCTTCCTGGGGGCCGCTGCCTGAGGATGGACAAAAGAATACTTTGCGCTATCCTCCTTAGCTGCTACACTTTCGCTCTGATGGGGTTGATTGGCGCAAGAAGCCACTGTCTAGATCCACAATATGTCGGCTGCAGGGTCGATGGCTGAGAAACTGAGTGGGGCTTTTAGTAAATGATGGGAAGCATGCGTATTGGATCTGGAAAATGCCACAAATCCATGGATAAAACGCGCCTCGCCAAAAGCGGGAGTGACGAAGGTGACGTTAACCCAGGGCTTGTGTGAAGAACACTCAATCTCTGCATCGACAGAGTCGTCTCGAGGCCAGACGGCGGCCAGAATCGTGGAGGCCGCAGCATTGTTGTTAGGGTTCATCTTTCCGCTCTCAATATTTCCGCCCAAATCTAATATTGCCAGAACTTTAAGGAGTGTCCTCTTGATTAGTAGACTAGAAGTTCATTTCATGTTCTCCAAATTCACTCTCGTAAACATCTTCCCCTAGATAGCTTTTATATCTTCAGGAATATACCATATTTTGTCCAACTAGTTCCTAAACATGCAAAAATCCCACATGATTTATCCTCTAACCCAATGATACCACATCCAAATGAATAGTGTCGATGGTCATCTTTCGTCCCCGCTACATCTTCTCTCAGCTCTTCAAGTAGCTTCGAGTTTATATTCAGAAAACCTATAACAATAGAAGTTAGAACTCGACCCCTGTCCAAGATTCACCATAGTCTGAACTTGGCCCCTGTCTCTATGAGGGTGTGCTCCTCAAAAAGTGAAAGGGTACTTACCTAACTAAATATACTTGACCCTCACTCTCAATTGTATCATCATTCTCGTTCATACATTTTAATATATATTCTTGTATCTCAATGGAGATATTTATATTCCAAGCCTTCTAGAGTATTTAACCTGAAGAATGAATTTTGTTCACTTCACTTGGTATTAGATTTGCTCAATCCTCGGCTTCTTAACCACTACATAAGAGTCTCGTTCTCTCATCCAGGACTTTGGTCAGAGAAATTCACCAACTTTGTTGTTTTTGAAGTGTTTCGCTACAAGATTTTGAAGGGTCTCCATTTTTGCTATGTGGCCCTTAGCCATTTAAAGAAAATAATAATAATACTAGGATAACAAAAAAATTATTAAAAAAAAAAAGTATATATTAAAAATAAAAAATAAATAAAATTATATGTAATAATAATAATAATAATAATAGAAGAAGAAATAAATACTGAAAAAGAAAAAAAAATCGAAGTATATTAAAAAAAAATAACATTACATACATAGAAAAAATTTTATATGAATTAAAAAAAACCATAAAAAAATAAATTATAAAACAAAAATAATAATAATTCAAACGAAAAAAAAACATTAGAGCCATTTGTCTAAATTCACCAACCGTCCTCACCTTCAGTGGCCTTTTTGGCCTCAACGTCGACTACCAGAGGAATACACCCAACAACCACCGCATTTGAGCCACACACTAGTTGATTATCTGAAATTTCCCACCATCGCTACCAATCTTCTCGACGCCGCCAAAAATGATGGTTTCTCTCTACCACAATAGTTATTCTATGCCAATGACATTCTCAGATACAACCACCAACAAGCTTACACCTCTCAGTAACCCTGCAACAACTGTTGCACAACCACCATTTCCACCTACTCCACAACCATGCAGTGCACCAAAATAATTGCAATAGTATTACCTGCTGCAACATTTTTTCAAAAACCACATTCATCATACTCATAAATTACCATAGTCTATCCCATCAACCAATTTTTGACACTTCTAAAGCATATCCCTCATTGTAGCCACTACCACTAGATGTTGAAGTTGTTGAATCTTTGAAATCATCTAGTGTCACTTTGTTGGTGCATCATCCATTGTTTCTGACCATAATAATTTCAACATCTTTCCAAACCATATGCCTTACTGACCGCAGGCACCCCACAGTCATTGTATGCATCCCAGTTAAGCCAGCACCGCTACAGTCGACTGTGTCGCGCTACCGACGTCATCCACCCTGTCATCACCCTTACGTCGCAACAACCATACCATATGCATAAATCTTTGTGACGATACATATATTCACATCTATTACCATGAACATTTAATTTTTTGGAGGTGTGACATTTGGGAAAATCAAATCAAAATATTAAACATAACAAATTAGTTAGTTAAAGTTTATTTTAAAACCCAAGTGAAAGTCATACAAGGAACAATTTGAGGAAGTTATAAAGGGGTAGAAATTCAAAGGTTTTAAAACCATCACAATTATTTGATGCTAATAATTAATTAAAAAGGGAGCCTATTAATATAGCACATTAATAGGGAACATAAAGGTGTTAAAATCTATTAAAAAATAAAAATAATAAAAATGAAAGAGAGAAGTGAAAATATTATTTCCACAAAGAATAGTCATTTCTTTTCAAGGTGTCGTTTTTGTTCAGAGGGATATTCTAATTGCCAAGAGTCATTTAGAAATAAAAATGTGGAATGTTACTAAATTTTATTTTAGTTGAATGTCTAAGCGATACAGAAAAACAAACATTAGAAAGAGATATGAAATAATTAGCAACAATTGGGAAACAACATACAAATTTTAATAAGGAAATGAAGAAAATGGAATCCAAATTATAGGATAAACGCTCATCATCGCCCTTACAAAACGATGTAATCCAATGTACCTATAAATTTCAGTTGAAAGATCAAAAGAAAGATAGAATAGCCAAACTTTAGGAAAACAAGAAAGTGTTACAACATGAATATGAAGATCTTGCAGATATACATTACAAACAAGTAATGGAAAAGGGCGAAGAAATTTCTCGCTTCAAGGACCATGTTGAAAAGTTAATTGCACAAGCCAAGAAGACTAAGGTCACAAAGAAGGTTGATAAATAAGAAACCAAAGAACTTTTACGTCTAAGAAACCATAATCAAAGTTTACTCACTCAAATTAAGAAGCTTAAGGATGATAAGAAATCATTAAAAAAAGGTTAGAACAACTTACTACAGAAGAAGTATCAAAATCTCCAATCATAATAGTCCAAGTTGAAGATAAGGGAAAAAATACCAATCCAGTGAATAGCATAACTCAAGAAGAATGAAAACCAGTTGAAGAAAAGATGTACTTAGATGTTGCAGTTCAGATGATAAACATCCCAAGTGAAGGTTTTGTAACCAACCCAACAACATCGTCACCTAAAGTAAATATGAATATCGCCACAAATATGATAGGGCAAAGACAAACCAAAAGAACTCTTTATTGACATCTGAATCATAGGAACAATCTCAATCAATCTACGAATCTATATCACGCTAAACATAAACAACAAAATTATGTTCTGAATACTACTAATGTTAGTACAATTCCATCTTGTGATAACAACTCACATGAAGTATCCAGTAACCAAAATATTCCAAAGAAGATTAATTTAGGATGGTCAGATTCATTCTCAGTTTGATAACTTTATTTATCACTCCAAGGATAATAATTGTATCAACGAAGCTGACAATTCTCAGACAAGAAGACATTCAAAACAAAAAAGGAGATCAAGCCCTTTCATCACCAAGATTTGAGGAAAAATGTTTTTGAAGAAGAAGGCAATGTTATGAATATAATTATGTAAAAGTAATAAATATAGATAATAAATAATAATCACAACAATATCTGATTAAAATAATAATTAGTTAAACAAAGAAACATGTTTCTACAAACATGACTGTTCGTAAAAGGGTACTTACCTTGCTATATATATAGGACCCTCATTCTCAATCGTATCATCATTCTCATTCATAAATTTTAATATATATTCTTATATCTCAATGGCAATCTTCATATTCCAAGTCTTCTGGAGTATTTAACCTGAAGAACAAACTTTGTTCGCTTCATTTCCTCTTTAATCCCTCCTTTCAATTATGTTTTCTCGATGTTATGTAGAATCCCCAGAAAGAAAGATAACTCATATTTTATATTAGAGTATATCCCTCTCATCCATAGGGTTGCAGAGAGAAATTCTTTCATTTGTGCCGAAATTCTATGTAGTAACATTTCCCTTTATGTTTTTTCTTTCCGAAAATAGAAAATTGACACCTTTAACCCTCCCTTTT
>Ga0068628_1001172_pt1 | contig 10674 bp, 10 predicted proteins | sample InSIn2gowninarea_FD_77431 | JGI IMG/M metagenome (GOLD analysis project Ga0068628, IMG submission 77431) | Clean room microbial communities from NASA Spacecraft Assembly Facility at Jet Propulsion Laboratory, Pasadena, California, USA -... ... | reverse complement strand
GGCAGACTTTCTTTTTGAAGAAATATTTGCCTGATACGGTACTCCAAGAGAAGTTGTATCAGATGGGGGGATCACAGTTCAAATCTCGTATGATAGGAAAGTTGATGCAGAAATATGGGGTCAAACAAAGAGTGACAACCCCTTATCACCCCTAGGCGAATGGACAAGTAGAAAGCACAAACAAGGTATTAGAAAATATCTTGACAAAGACAGTAGCAAGCCATCACCAGGACTGGGCACAGAAACTTCCAGAAGCTTTATGGGCATACATAACAACATGGCAGAACACAACTAGGTTTTCTCCATTTAAATTAGTCTATGGAAAATCCCCCTTGTTTCCGGTGGAATTTGAGATCAGTACACTCAGAACAGCTCTAGAAGTAGGCCTAGATCTATCAGAAGCACATAAATACTAACTGGAATAACTGAATGAGTTGGACGAGATTCGATCAGTAGCTGTCTAGAAGACCATTGTTGTTCAACAGCAGAGAATGAAATGGCATGATAAATTTATCAAAACTAAGGTGTTTCATGTGGGAGATTGGGCATTATTGTATGACTCTCGATTTAAGGATTTCAAAGGAAAGCTTCGCACTCGCTAGATGGGACCATATCAAGTAGACGCAGTGTTTGACAATGGAACGGTTAGACTAATTACAATAGATGAGAATCATACCTCGTTCTTAGTAAATGGGAACCATCTAAAACTATACCACCATCTAGCCTCTAAAGATGCCTTTGTAAAACACCTTTCTGCTTTATCTGATTTAATGGTTATTGGAATAGAGGACACTCTCTCTCACTCTGCTATATATATATATATATATATATATTGATATTACTTACATGTTTGTATTTTGCAGGAATAACAAAGAAATATGGCTAGAAGAAATGTAACACTCGGTGTTGTTACTCCACCAGTGCTGCCATTAAGATGTTGCTGTTATTCCACTAGTGAGTGTCACTAAGTGGTGTTACTCCACTGGTGCTATTACTCCACTAAGTGTTGTTACTCCACTAAGTTTTGTTACTCCATAACTGTTGTTACTCCGTAGCCGCCATTACTCCACAACTGTTGTTACTCCGTCAGTGCTGTTACTCCGCAACTGTTGTTACTCCGTCAATGTCATTACTCTGCAACTGCTATTACTCCACTGGTGCTGTTACTCTGCAATTGTTGTTACTCCGCCAGTGCTGTTACTCTGCAACTGTTGTTACTCCACCGGTGCCGTTACTCTGCCAGTGCTGTTACTCTGACATTCCCGTTACTCCACTGGTGCTGTTACTCCGTAACTGTCGTTACTCCGACGTTGCCATTACTCTACTATTGCTGTTACTCCGCCAGTGCCATTACTCCGTAACTGCCGTTACTCCCTGTTGTTGTTACTCGTTGTTACTATTACTCCCTATTCTTTTACTCGCTGTTGTTGTTACTCCCTATGATGTTACTCCTTGTTGTTGTTACTCTGTTAGACATTTTTGTTGTTACTCCACCATAAGGTCGGTCCACAGGTACGTCTCCGCTAATTTTAAGAATTTAATTAAAATATTCCAAAAAGACATTAAAACGTGTCGTGGACAGTCGTAATTAAGTTTGGGGGGAACTGTCATAATAAACGACGGCATACCTCGAAAAAGCATTCATGACACACGATCCCCACCTAACATAATCTAATGATTTCAGTACCTCGTAATCATACCTTTGATGTGTTGGAATGCATATTCGTATGCGCAGAGTCATAATCAGTCACCCCCCCAACACGTTGCATTAAATTTCTGAAATATCTAATAGTACCACCATAATCTTTCATCATTTTCAAACGTACCAGTACTATTCATCCATTGTCCCCAAAAGCAACCATGATGTTATTTCAGTTGCCAACGATTTGGAGCCCTGTCACTCTCCGCTGCCAGCCAACTGAATTCGTCGTGCTGATCCCGCCTCTACAACAATGGGTGGATGATCTGTGCAACATGAACTTAAGGATACAATGAGAATTCAGAACAATCAGGAGGTGTGGTAGGTTTTTGAGAATGCAGGCTGGCATGTTTACTTTGATAGATTGAGAGGATCAAACGAAGAAATTACAGCAGAATTTGCACTAAACTTGGGAGAAGGAAGCTCTCAGGTCTGTAGAATTGAAATCCTTGTGACAGAGGAAGCCATCGCGGAAGTCAGTGGGCTCCCTCAAAATGGGCAACGATGGTTTTTGAGAAGGACTGCCCTTCCAGAGTTTCTCGGAGCCTTTTTTACAGGCAGGAGAAGGCATTCTGCAAAAGGGTCAGGGATATGACCAAAACTCGCTACCACATCCATGGGGAGGAGTAGCAAATTTCGTCATAAAATATATGACTTGCAAAGGAAAACTCCACCATATTCAAATACCATCTCCGCATACTAGCTCACCTGCGATTTCCACAGGTAGAAGCTTTTTCAATGAATATGCCCTATTTCCTATTGAGAAGCCTTCACTTAATGGCACATTCAGCTCAGGGGTCGCGACAAGTACTGGCGGTCATCACTCACCATGGGTTGCTTCAGCTGTTAGTAATGAATGCCATCAAATGAATCCTGATCCCGTGGGAACTGTTTCGGGATTCCATAGAGGAAGAAATAGTAGTCGATGTGGCTACCAAGGCAGATGAACCTGAAGCCATGGAGGAAGATGCAGAAAAAGATGATTATGTTGACTAGGAGGAGGTGGAAGAGATGGAGATGGAAACTGAATAACCTAAAGAAGAGGCGGCTCCCCAAGAGCAAGCCGAAACTGTGGAGCCAATGGAAGATACGGGGGTTGACACAAAAAGGCCCACTAGTCCCACAGTCAAGGCTATCCCACAAGAACTAGCCTCACCCATGGAACTAGCAGAGCAAGTTGATAGCATGATAACCACAGAGGCAGACCCACAACAGGCAAGAGTGGGTGAATTGGTCGATACTGCGACCGAGGGTACCCCACAGGGATCTCCTGCCACCATGGAGCTGATGGAGGAGGATAATCAGATTGAAGAGGAGGCCATGACCACTCCGAACATAGAACCCACAGAAGTGGAGGAAAAAGGACAAGAAGGGCCTAGAGCTGGGGAAGCCATGGGACCCGTGGAGGAAGCACTGGGAGAACTAGGGCGTGAGGTTGGCGCTAACCCACAAGAACCAATGTCGACCTCGGAACTAAACATTGAAGACTCGTTCCAGTTCTCCTTCTTCTCCTCTATCCCAAGAGGAGCAAGGGTAACTCGTTCCCCTCAGCAAAAGAAGAATATCTCGCCATCCCTAGAGCTTTGAATTTATCATAGAGGCTACAACTGTGTGGGGTGGATGCTACTTAGATGATAGGCACTTCAAAGCCTGAGAGGAGAGAAGAGACAGAGGCCCCTAAGGCTGGGGAACTGGAAAGGATTCCAACAAACACATTAATAGGAGACTATCTCGCAAGGGCATCACCGGTTGTGGTGAGTGCGCATGAAGAAGAAGTAGCCGTTGGCGAACAGGAGGGAACAAGCGAAGCTGTCTTGACAAATGAGCCAATGGAACAACCATGCGAGAAGGTTGTGAAGCAAGAGATAATTGAAGAAGAACGAGCAGTGGAGGAAAACCCAACAGTCAGCACAACAGAAGCTGTCCTGGGGAATTTACCCCCAGCTAGGGAAACAGAGGAAGTTCTAGTTAAGCAGGAATGGGTAGAGCTGTGTGAACAGCGAAGACTCCCAATCCAACAAAAATATCAACTGTAATTTAAAGAGAAAATGTGGCTTAATATGGAGGTCAGGAAACTAAGGAAGTAGGTACACAAAATTCAGAAGCGGATGAAGAAATACAAGCGACAAGCTAAAAAGTCCAAGGCCATAGGAGTAGAAGTAGAGACTCAAGTGGACCAAATAGCCACAACCTCTGTTGCCACTCAAACAGACCTGGTCGAACGATTCTTTTAAGACCATGAGTATGCCTTAATGGCCGAAGTGCATACTTGGAAATCTACTACAGGTCGGTATCAAAATGAGGTCATAAGAACTCAGGAACGAGCCTCCACAACCATTTTTGAATATGTGGAGCGCATAGATATCATGATATTAAGGCATGCAAAGTAGTAGCTCAAGGTGAAGCAACTGGAAAAGCAAGTGGCAGTGCTAAAAAATGATAAGGAGCAAATGTTTAATTTGGCGCAAGAGGTGATGGCATGTCACCCCCCTGCTTCTTGTTATTCTTTATTCTTGCATGAAAGTTTTCTTTTATTCTTCATGGAGAGCATAAAAAATGAGATTAGTTATGAAATAGAGGATGGTGTACAATTCCTCCGAATAATGAGGAGCCATGATGTGCCAACTTAGCATTTGATGTGTGATTTTTACCTGCACCGGTATCTACTGCGCCTGGATAAAGAATTCAACCCGGTCCCATATGTAGGGGACATTCATTTAAGGGCCCTCACCTCTTATACTTTTAATCAGATCAGCTGGAAGAAGGCTTTCAACACATTTAAATCCAATCAGGTTACAAAGCCATTTTTAGTGAGAGGAGAACATGAGAGGTCAATTGCCATGTTCACTAAACACAACACCTTTTTGAGGATTGAGAGGAACAAAGATAGAATATTGAAGACACAAAACTAATTCCTTGATCTTTGTGTCAGGCAATTAGTCACACTTCAAGATGAGGCCCTTGATTGCTATCATAAAAGGTGGATAACCTTTTGGGGCACCAAATTTTACACGAGTGCTCCTCAGAGTGGCCAGGTATGTGGCATATGTCCGAACATGCTAAGTCTGGTGGATGGGAATCCGGTTTCAGTTCCCTATTATCTAGTTGCCTGTAGAAAATTACACTCCAGCGTAGAATGTTCGAGGGGATTGGTGGAAGGAAGTCCTCGTTTCAAATGGTTTTAAAGTTCCAGGGACAGAGATGGCTGGAGAATATGATCTCACTTAGCTTCAGGAAGCCTACAGTCTTCAAAATCCAGACCTGGGGAGGCGGCGAACTGCATGAGGACATGCAGAAGGCTAGTTGGGGGGAGATGTTGGGCACCAAATCGGCTATCTTTCTATTGCATTTCCATCAACCTTTTTGACCTTTTTGCACTTATTTACCCATGTTTGCTATGCTAAATCTATAAGGTAAACGCCCCTAACTTGTCTATTGGAATATTTTATTAATGAAGTAAAGCCACGGAGTCTTACATATTCGCAGCACTAAAATGTATGTTTGACCGCAGCTTCTGGAGAATAGGAACCATTACTTCAGCATCTCACAGCAGATCCGGCAAAGACCAGCGATAAGGAGGCCACACAGCTGGAGTCACAGATCCTTGAACCATTCTTGGACCTCTTGCTGATCTTGTTTATCTAGAGTTGGTGTCGTTCCAACTAATGTATATTTTTGAACATACGATTACCATGTTTTGGGGAAATATGTTGTTCTTCTGTGCTATTTATAAAAGACAGATTGTTCCTGTAAATGGGGATTCCCCCATCGATATTGTAATCAGCGGTTACAGATTAATAAAGTATCACCTGTTTTGCTGTTCTAATCTTCGTTGTGACTAACGCAGCCCTGATTAGAGAGCTAGGCCTGCTCTTCTGATCAGGTGCTACGTCTTTGTGTGTGTGTATTATTTATTAGTTTATGCTTGCTATTATAGTTCTTTACTTCTTGTAATTGTTTCTGGAGTTCTGTATTTAGTTTAATCTTACAGTAATGTTTTGAATCTTAACCGTGAACACTTGGTCGGAACAGATTGCACTTTTTCCCCTGCATATACCTTGCTCATTGCCTTGAAAGGATATGCAACCGGATTGATAAATTAATGTCAGAATAGGGTGAATGAATTGTTCATACCTAGACACCAATAGTTGGTCAACGGGAAAAGGCTTTGTTGTCCATTGAGTTTGAATATAACACATTGATGATGGTAACCCAACTAGATTTGGATCTCAGTCATGCACAGAAAGAAATATTGTTCCATTTGAATGGCTTGGATGAATTCAGAATGCAGGCCCTCCTACATACAAAGATAGTTCAACTTCAGAGGAAAATCTAACATGACAAGCATATTAAGGAGAAGCAAAGTCAAGAGGGAGACTGGGCATTGTTATATGATTCAAGGTATAAAGACTTCAAGGGCAAGCTAACAACAAGATGGCTCAGACCTAATGTGGTGGAAAGATGCCATGACAATGGTTCAATGCAAATCAGAACTATAGATGAAGAAGCCATTCCATTGTTTGTTAATGGACACAGATTGAAAAGAACAAGGATTCAGGTGAAAACCTCCATGAGGCGCCTAAGTCCCATCTTTGGGTTGAAAACCTCTCTGAGGTAGCCTAGGTGTTTTAATATATATATATATATATATAATAATAATAATAATAATAATAAAAGAAAAAATACATAATTGTTATTTGCAGATGGGTGAGAAAGAAAATTAAGCAGCAAAGAGAAGATCCAAAGAGAACCTTGTCTCACATATATTCATCTCCTCCACTCCTTACCATGCATCCATCCATCAATTCCATTGTTTTTCACTTCATTGCTTCGATTCAAGTGAAGATTGTGTTTTCTACAGGATCCCCTGAATGGTAGATTGGTTAGGTCCCAAAAATTCATACTAGACATGATCTAACCAATCACCTCAACCATTACCATCATCCCTACATCCACACACATTCCTACTCCCTCTGTCCATTCATTACAACATCCTCACAGCAACAGCCAGCAACATGATCAAGAAATTATAAGGGAGACACCAAACATTTCCAAGTGGTAATCCATGAACTCCACAGCAGTAGCATCTGATCTTCAGTCACAGACACCAACAACAGCAGTAGCATTTGATCTTCAGTCACAGAGACCAACAGTAGCAGCAACATCAGATCTTCAGTCACAGACACCTACAAAATCCAATAAACCATCAGCTGACAATAGAGGAGGAAGAAGAATGACCATCAACAGCACCTTTGATCCTCAAAAAGCTACAACATGGCATCAAAAGCACAGGTAAGTATCCCACTCACTCACTCATATGCATCATTTGATCAAAAGTTGTAAATGTTAAGAGGTAGTTGGTTTATAAGTGAAAAGGTGGCAAAAAAGGAAATTCTTTTTAGAAGGTGAAGAACCCACATAGGATAAAAATGGAGTAAAGAGGTACAATCTTCCATACCCATGGAGTGAGGTAGGCTACCAACTCATCAAGTATATCTCATGTGAGGGTAGATACAGTGTTGTTTATGGCTACCATTTTAGAATGCTTGAAGAATTAAGATTTGGGCTAGAAACACCAGTTCACCAAAGACTTAGCATACCCTATTTCTTGATAACAATCACTCATAGACTCCAGCAACAAAGTAAAGGAAGGGAATTCCAAATAATTGGCTCACCATGGATTGATCAGGATCCTCATTGAGGATTCCCTCCAAAACCTCAGGATCCCTATAAAATGGTTAGTCTTTAGAGACTTACTAGCAAAGGATGTTATCAAAACCCTTACATATGATGTTTGTCCTTCTATCAGTAAGGAGGAGGCAAAAAAAGAAGAAGATATAGAGCTAGATGGGGATGAGATGGATGGAGAAGAAACTAATACAGAGGAACATGATGAAAGAGAACACAAGGAAGATAATGTTGAAGCAGAGGAGGAAATGAAGCAAGAAACTAATGGAAATGAGAAATAATAGAAAAAGGAAGAAGATAAGAAAAATAGAGAGGAAGAAGGCATTGAATAGAATGGGAATAAAAAAAGGAGGAGTCACCTAGAGTGTCTCCAGAGGTCCCAAAGAGGAAGGAAGCAGCTTCCATCATTGCTCTCAACACACCAGTCAAGAAAAAAGGGAAAAGAAGGAGGCAAACCCCTCTATCTTTCAGAACAAGGAAGAGCACAAGAATCAAACAAGGGAAGCCACAAATATCAACAAAAATCCCTATTCACGTATTTCCATCCTCTCCTTGGAGGCCATCTAGTGTAGGATGCCAGCTAAATCATATGCTCTTTACCACAGAGAGAAATGGATGCAATTTCAAATTAAAACACCAGCACAAAGGGGCATCAAGCCATTTTAGGACTGCAAACAGTTTATTGATCTTTGTGACCAAAGTGCACAAGAGAATAGGGCCAAAATGGTTGAGTTTTACTTGCACAACATGGCCCTCACAGGCATGAATATGTGGGATCCTAATGCAGAGCTAAGAGATCTACAATTAATGGCTTTGGCATCATCGATGAACCATGAGAAGTCAAGGGTTGTAGAGATGAAAAGAATATTGGTCAGAGAGAAAAATGAACCTCTTTTCGTCAAAGCTGAACAATCAAATTCCATGGCCCTAATCAGCACCCATAATCTAATTGTAAATGATCCTCAGCTGGCATCTAGATATCTTGCTGCCCAAGAGCAAGCAATTTCACATTTTGAGGATATGTTTAGGCTGCTAAGAGATGATAATATACATGCCTTCTAAAGGAGATGGAACACATTGACACACAGCTTGAAGATCAGAGAATATCACTTCCCTCAAAGGTTGAGAGAGGCTCTCAACATGACACCTATGTATAACCAATCAATGCAAAGGTTGAAGGTCAATTGGATAAGCTTAAAACTCAGTCCACCACTACTCCTAGGGATGCTAGAAGGGAGGAAAGAAGAAGAGGAAAAGAGGTAGTGGGAAGAAGTAGAAAGGAAAGTAGGCTTCTATAAACAAGAGGAAGAGACCAAAACAGAAGCATGGGATGTCAGAGAAGCTACCAAAGCCATGAAGGACATGGACATTAACTAACACTTTCAGGATGAGCAACACTTTCAGTAGGGGGGTGATGATGAGCCTCATCATTGGTTAATTATATGGGCCTTAATTGGCCTTAATTCACCTCTTAGCTTAGTCAAACCAACTATTCTCATAACTTATTGCATACTTTTGATTATATTTTGTTTATGAGATGAGTTAGAGTTGGATATTTTGCTTTGTGGTCTAATGTGCATGTAATGCAGGAATAAAGGATAAAAGCAAGAAAAATGCAAGAATAAAGGATACAAGCAAGGAACTATAGCAAAGACCTTGGTGAAGACTCAAATGGGACAAGGGAGAGGAATTATAGGAGGTAAATCCTCCTCACTTACTACTTCTCCATTCAAATATTCCTCCATCAAATCGGAGTGCAAACAACCAAATCACGAGGACTAGAAGACAGCCGAGCAAGTGAAAAGGACAGAAAACAATTTATTTTGAGTTGGGAACCAATCCTCCCTAATTTTGAAGGAAGTCGTTGGAAACTTTAGATGTATAAGTAGAGAGGCTTAGGACCTCATTAGGATTTGGACTTTTATTGTAAAACTCTACTTTATTTCTGAGCTGCAAGACTTGTGATAGTTTGTTTTGTAATCCATGGTTTTTATAATGAGAATGCATTTTGTTTTGGGCCAGCTCTGAGTTAACTCATAGGGCTGAAGCTCTTGGGTTAGGGCCCAACCCAAGTAGCCAAATCTCCTCTTTACTATACATGTATGCTAGCATAGATTCTTGGTTTTCATTGTTCATTTGCCTAAGTAGCATAGATTTATGTTTTTGTTCATTTTCTTAAGTAGCTTCCTGGTTTTCCGTTCATTTACCTCAGTAGTTGCATTTGCTTTACTTTACTTCCATTTGCGTTTTTTTAATTAGCAGGTTAGCTAGAAGAAAAGGATCACCATAAGGTTATCTGTAGGTGTCTCGGCCTCACCTCATCCCTCTGGGACCATGACTTGAGGAAGAGACCCTTCAACAACCCCAAAAACACAAGTTTTTGGTTCTCGCATGAGCTATGGAGTTTGTTGTTCGATGTAGTTATTTGTTCACCCGCACTAGTTTTTCTATCATTTTCCTTTGAAACCTCCTTCATCATGTTCTTCATGCATCGCTTCCTCGCCATCCGATCCACAACAAACCTTCACAATCACTGTCTGATTCATTATTTTCTCCAACTACTACCTCGTGTGAAGTCTTCCACTTACTTTATGTGCTTTAAGTCCCCACCGTCGATCTTCCTCACCTAATCTGATGGCTATCACGTCACCTCAACACTTTATGCACTTTAAACCCCCACCGTCGATCTTCCTCCCTTGATCTAACAGCTATTGCGTCACTCGATCGCCAACTAGCTTGGCCGATCTCCACCATTGATCTATCTAGCCTGATCCGATGGCTATCACACAATATCGTGCAGATTCTTGCACGACCGTTATCCACTCAAGAGCATGCGAGAAAAGTGGTTTTCTCGTGCTACGTGTCACTCAGTTAGGCTAATTGCATGAAATTTAGAAATAAAAATTATAACTTTGAGGGCGCGCGAGAAACTACTTACCACCTTAGAAACCTGCTCCATAATTTCCACACGTTTCTTTTTCCCACGATACAATCTTCACCATCCATCCTTTGACTAATCTTATCCATCCATCTCTTGACTTAATCCGCACGATAAAATCTTTGGCATTCATCGCTCCATTACCCTGTCTGTCCATATCATGACTTAACCTCTGCAATAAGACCTCAGTCGTTCATCCTATGCATTCATCTTATTCATCCATCTATCCACTTAACCTCCATGATAAGACCTCAGTTGTTCATCTTGTGCATTCACCCTGTTCATCCATCTAGTCACTCAAGCCTTTGCGATAAGATATCCATCCTTTGTCTTCTGTTCGTTGATTGAT
>Ga0068628_1001171_pt1 | contig 10678 bp, 8 predicted proteins | sample InSIn2gowninarea_FD_77431 | JGI IMG/M metagenome (GOLD analysis project Ga0068628, IMG submission 77431) | Clean room microbial communities from NASA Spacecraft Assembly Facility at Jet Propulsion Laboratory, Pasadena, California, USA -... ... | reverse complement strand
AAAATACACAAATTCGAGTGAAAAACTTGTAGGTAGATTTTCCATACATATCAAGCTTTAGGTGGTCACAGAGAAAGCCGTAAGAAAGTAAAATATTGCTTCGCAAGGATTAATTTACATGAATAAAAACCTCATCCGCATAATCAAGAAGACCATTTTTCTGAGTAGTGCAACTGGCATGCCACCCAGATGAATTCATTATGGGCTAACCATGTAACACCCAAGCCCTCTTTGAATACCTCACTATACTTCCTAGTCTATGGTAAATAATCCATCCTTCCAACTAATATCTACATGCCTACACTTCATCTTTCACAAGAATCCCAAGGCAAGCCTTTTCCAGCTAGTTCAATGTAGGATGGATTCTCTCCATAAGCTTCAAGAAGAGTTGATGAAAGAAAAAGAAAAATTCACCCTCCACGATAAACATATCAAGAGATGGTTCGATAAGAAGTCTGTAGGGAAAGTTAACTTTGGTGTTGGTGACTTGGTTTTGAAATGGGATAAGTCCCATGAAGACAAAGTCAAACATACGAGGTTCTACTCCCTATGGATTGGTCCGTACAAAGTCCAAGAGAAGCTTGGCCCACACACATACCATCTGCAATCACTTAACGGGAGGGTTGACAACCTTCCTATCAATAGCCAAGATCTCAAGCATTACTTTGAGTAGGTCAGGCCGCGCCCTATGCCATGTACATAGTCTGCTCATTTCTTGTTGTTTTCATCCTGTTTGCGTTGCTTACTATCTTTGTTTTATTTTGCTTTTTCTTATTTCTATTTTTGTTATCTTTTTTTTTTTTTTCTTGATACCTTACTATTTTTGTTTCTAGAAATAACTGTTTCCAACTACTACGTTATAGCTTTTGAATGGAGTCTGTGGCTAAGATTTGAAGAGACTTGTGACACTACAGTACTTGGCCAGTTTTATGTTCATCTTCTCTATGCTTGGTTATAACCTTCGGCCGATGAAGTCTTGACGGAAAATACAAACGTCTGCAAGGGAAGCTTTGGTACAACCATGAACCTATGTCCACATTGGAAAGCCACATGCTTGTACTCAGCCTTCTACTCTCTATGTTCAAGCTCTTCCAACTAGTAGAAACGAAGAAGGGGAAAATCTAAACGAGCAAACCTATGTTAGAGGTATTACATGCTTCTTTGAAGGAACAACCTCTTCTACGCTCAATAAGTCGAGATCCCTCTTTTTCCCCAAAAGTAAATAAGTGTCTATGCACATTCCTCTTCAAAAATACAAAGGAAAAAGAAGAGAAGGGCTTCCTGCACAGAGAGGTAAAGCATACAACTCCACTGGGGCACTGACCAGATTCGTCGGTAGTGGATCAATGCGTGTGTTCCTGCGTGACTCCATCGGGGTAGTGTCTAGGCCTATTGGTCTATGTGTTAATAGCTACAGACTGTATCCTTTGATTCCCAAAAAAGTCCAAATACAAGCTACAATAGTTCTCTCCTCTGATTCCCCACCTGTTCTATCGCTGAGAAAATGATACATAAAAACCAAAAAAACATCTCCCCACTCTTAGGGGTAAAATCCATAACTCTAGGAACTACCCCATGAGGTGTTCTAACCAAACCCTAATGTCTAGGGAAGTTAAAAACAACTTCTTCAATTAACTTTGGCTCCAACCACTTTCATAAATGAGGCCAAATTTACAGAAAAACCACTTCCAAAGACTAATCACCCACTATTATATAATATTTACACTAGGATTACTCAATTAAATCATTTACGTAAGTGAAAAAGTCAAACTAGTTTGAATTGATGAAGAAACTAGCCTCTTGGAAAAAGCGCAATGAATCTGGAAAAAGTGTAGCATGGACTGCAAAACGTGCATTGTGAGATTGCAAGTCACATTTGGAGGCCTTATGAAACTCAAAATTGATCTCATGATAGATCATTGGAAATATCTTTATGTCTTCTACACAATGGAATCCTCAAGAACTGAAAATGATCACTTATATCACCTCAAAAATCAATTCTCCCAGGACTAGTCAAAAAGCATATCATGGCCTCCAAAAACAGGGCAGAAAGGTGTTTTTTAGTTGGTTTCTGACCATTTTCGCCTGGAAAAGCTGATGGTTTGGGCCGAAAAGTATCCAATTCTGATGTATAATTCAATATCTATCCGACCATGTATATTTTCTATCATTTAAGGCCCTCCAGAAAAAGCGAGGTGTGGCCCACGCTATGCTTTCGGCAAGGTGACTGTGCCAAAAATTGCCAAATTTCTCCGAAAATAGGGTTGAAAGGTGGAGTGATATCACTTTAACCATACCTACTTTTGTAAATATGAGAGTGGTTTTTGTTTTTTGGCATGTTTTGAAAGGAAAAACATCCAATTTTCAAAACTACTTTCCCATTTGTTCATAATCCAAGTTTGTAGTTGGTTGCTAAACTACTGAGCAACTCTCCCATAGCAAGAGTATCTTGGGAATTTCTATCAAATCATAACACCTGTACATAAAATGAAGGAGTTTTTTGTTTCTTGTCCTATTATTGAAAAAAACCTTTTTCACTATTTTAAAATTCTTCTCCATTTGGTAAAAAAAATGTTTTGAAACAAAATTGTCCCTATGTGTAGCAAATGGCCTCAAAGAGAAAAGGGATTGTTTTGCAAATAGAGGGAGATGAAGGGGTTTTTGAAGGGGTTTTAGGGTTTCTAAGTTCTTGGGAAATTTTTTTGGTGTAGGTATAGACGTTAGAGAGTGTATGGAGGTGGAATTTCTTGAAAAGAGAGAGGGAAAGGTGTGAAAAATTCCAAAACACAGTCCTAGCCTAGAAATTTGAAAAAGCATAGCATTAAGCTAGGGTTTATGGAAAATGAGGGGAAATGAAGGGAATGGGTATGGGAAATGGTTGAGAGGGGTATATAAGGTATTCATGGGGGTTATGAAACATAAAAATGACAATTTTTCTCACTTCAATGAAGCAAAATCATTTGGAGACCAAAAGCACGCTGAAACCATAGGAGAGGGATTTTCACTGAATTCTTCAAAATGAAGGATGCATAAGAGGTGTGGGACATTTAATTAGTTTCCAAGGAGATTCTGAAACCTTATAATACTAAAATAAAACCCTTTTGATTCTTTGTATGGTCCTTGGTAGCTTGAAAGTTGATTTTTTCTTTGGTAGTTGCATGACATCATATGTCCCTTTGAGAAATGACGAGACAAGGTATTGAACTACATCATTGTCTTATTTGAAATAAAAAATTACCTTTAACTTTATTTTTATTTCCCTAAGCTACTAACTCCCTTTACCCACTGACTCACATGATGGACATGTTTTTTCTTTTGACATATGGTATCATGATGACACATGGAGTGAAACCCTAAACCATGACCTAAAATGAGGAATTTAACAATTTCATGACCTAAGACACTTGAATGAAGATATGATACATAGAAGAAGACAATGACCATGATGAGTGATGAAGACTATGAGTTTGTGAAGGGTGCAGTAGTGACCTAGACACCACAACCAATGACCAAATTTTATTCTGAAAACCTAGTGACATGATAAAATTTGACTTTGAGACCCCTAACAAAACTTGGTAAAAGAATATTTGATCACTGGTGATAGGAAAAACTGACTAACACTAACATTGGCTGGAGCTGGGGATGGAAGCTCCTTGGAGGTGTCAATAACACTGTAGACCAAGTAGCCTTATTCATTGGGCATGGAGTCAAAATGCAAAGACTAAACTCAAGCTGAAAACTGACTCACTCTAACAAAACTCTAAAACTGACTACTAATTGAATTTACTTATGGCAGCAGACCATCAAGATCTTAGGGCCTTCACCTCAGGCTTCAAATCTTGATGATAAGCACCCACTTGCTAAAGATATGTATATACAATAATGTGTAATGATACCTCCAGTGTAACTAATCTATCAAATGGCTTCTTACTTGAGTCGTTCTCACACTTTCCTTGAGAAAGCAGAAAAACAAGATATAGGCCACTCAATGTGTCCACTGAACATGTGTTCATGATCCATAAATATAATAGAAATCATCTTCCTTGATGACTACAACAACTTGATGTAAGGATCCTGAAACTCATGAATGACTACATTTTCTTGATGATCAATAATGAGTTAAGAATCTTCTTCCCTTTTAGACATTGTTGTTTGATAAAATTCAGTTTTTTATTCTTAAGAGAAACAAATGTAGATTGCAAAGTTTTGGATGAAATTTATAATGGGAATCTTGCTGAGAAAGAAAATAAAACCATCTGCCTGATGAAATTTGTGTCATATTTGTTTTGAATCTCATAGTTAACTAATGGAGAAGGACTTTGACTACAGATACCATCCACAAAATCAGGTATTAGATCAAGGAGAACTTGAGTGGACTACTAGAACTTGTCATACATTGGTTCCAATAAGGCTACATGATCTTCTATAAACTCTTCATGTTCCACACTTTTGGCTACATTTTGAAACTAAATTTTTCTTGGTAATGGTGATTGTGGACTGAAAAAAGGTTCTATATTACAAACAACATTCTCAACAACTTTAGGATAAGGTTTCCGACTACTTTCAACTTGCTTATTTTCTTCCTTGGTAACCTTATAGTTTTCTCTTATTATTTGGAAAGAAGAGAAACACAAAGGTAAGGAGTCTTAGTCAAGAATTTCATGGTATTCTCCTTGCTCAACATCAAAACTGAAATATTGCTAATTTCTAATCTTAGGGAAGTTTTCTCTCAGTAATTGAAATGAAGTAAAGCACAAAGGAAAATACCTTTCACTTGATTTGAAACTTTCTGGATTCTATTCATTACCGTGATGATTGATATGCATAGGCTGAGTGCTACATCTGAGCTACTGTAATGAAGCTTCTTCCTCCGAGGAACATGATGATGATTGCCTTATAGAATCGGCCTATATTTCAACAACATAATCATCATCATACTAATCATACTTGGATAACTCATCATTATAAGGAATGAAATCAAGAATACACATTAGATCAGTGGATTGATCCTCCACGAGTTGATCTATAGATTCATCTTCATGACTATCCATAAATGAATACATAAAACAATCATTTCTTGATCTATGGTAACTGGAATGAGTAGGATAATGGTTAGGGTCAACAACCTCTTCTTCTTCAGCAATAAGAGGGACATGATGTTTTTGAAAAACAAGTTCAATCTCTCATGATGACCTTTTGCAACATTTCTTCCATTGTGCTCACCAAAATGTCTAGCTTCACTTCTGAAGGTTTCAGGTGTTCGTTCTTTATGTTCTCCCTTGCTTCCTCTTTAAACTTTGACCTTTTGACAAAAATATTAGCTTCCACAACTATTTCATTGTCCTTCATTTCTTCGAGTGTGGTAGTGTTCCTTTCACTCAATTGAAATACCATTTTTAGATCAAAGGCTTCTAGGTAGTGTAAGAGAGCTAAACCAGGTGGCGGTTTGATATCAACAAGGATTGAATGGTATACCTGTTTGAACCTGTCTTAAAAGTGTTGCACTGTTCCTTCTGGTTGTCTTTCCAACTAATTGTATTCTTCTAAAACCAGAAAAGGATTCCTTTTGATCACCCATCTATCAGGGAATACTTTCACAAACTAATCGAAAAAAAATGCTTGTAGCTGGTAAGTTCTTAAACCATTTCTTGGATTTTCCTTACAAAGATAAAGCAAAAATCCTGATGCTAATATCATCTTCTTCAACCTCAAAAAGGTTGAGATAATTTTCAAAAGGATGAATGTATTTTTCAGCAGTGTGTTAGGTGAAATATATGTCATAATAATAGCATTGTAGTACATTTTCCCAACTATTTACTTGTCAATCTGGGGTACGTAAGCTGACGAAACATGTGCACTATATATGTAAGCTGAAGTAGAACTAATCTAGTCTTAATCTACATTGTTGAAATCAACTTAATCTACGAATGGAGATTTGCATGAAGGAAAAACATTACAACATGTGAAGAGTTAACAACAAATGACATATGTGAGCTCATATCCAGAAATCAATATTACAATAACCAAATGACAAACATGAAAGCATAACAATGAAAGAATCTAAGACTAATCAACCTTCTTACAATTTCCAGTTGTCCTGCCCCCCATGGAGAGGGAGAACTCTCCTTTATACATGAGAGTATTTGAAGATAAGATAAGAATGAATTAATTACATACCCACTATTCTATCAAACACTCTTAACCACTTTCCCATTATTACAAAATATAGTTCCTTCAAATCCTCCACACATCTTTCACATATCTTAAATAAGATATGCCAACCAAATATTCCATGGTCTTCTCCTTAAGAATAGGCTTGAATAACTATCTCCTTGAAATGGTGGAGGAGATATTCGAGAAGTCTCTTTGAATTAATCATTCTCATATTCCTACATATTACAAAGCTCACCCATATTTGAGATATATATGAAAACATGTATACTTTCTAATATTAATCATAAATTCACTCTTAATACTAAAATGAATAGATTGGAAAATAATAATATGAAACCCAAATGAATTTATGAAAATGATATGATGAAGGGTTTAATAGGTTGATGGAATGTAAGGAATAGTGAAGGGAAAGGTGGATGAAAAAGTGACATTTATGAGTCCTAACATCCCCCCCCCCAACTGAATTTTTTTTCATGTCCTCATGCAACCATGGATTGATCATGTGAGGAATTTTTGGCATCTAAACTTTGGCTTTGATTGATAATCTCTTTTTAATAATGAATGTTTCTAGGATATGTGAAAGATGCGAGTAACAGATTGTGAGTAACATCTAGCACTTTCCTATGGTTAGTTCTTCTATAACAACCATGAGTATAAGAATGTTGGTTCTTGTGTTAACAACATTTATTTTTTTATTTTTCTTGCTAGAATAATAATGTAACCACAAACTTCATTGGAAATCATATGCTATCAATGTGCATGAGAAAACATCATTGAGTGTAAGAAAGTCATTTCTTTGTCTTTTATGAATCATGCCAATATTTATATCAATGCATACGAAGAAAAGTGCAAGAGGGGATCATTGGAAAAGAAATTTTGGTGAATGGTGAATGGGATGAAAATGGAATGATGATAGTGGGAAAATGGATGATAGTAGTAAATATGTGGTGACTATGAATATAGTTCCCCCTCCCCCCAACTGAAGTTGTTGCATGTCCTCATGCAACATAATGTAGGTCGTGGAAGGAAAAAGGAAATGGAGTATGGTGAGGAAATTTTCCAAAATATTCAAGTCAGCATATCAGGAATTGCATGATTAAAGCTTAGAAAATAACATACCTCCACTCACCCAAAAAGTAGATGAACTATGCAATAGGAATGGAGTTGTTGCAACTGCTAGATCAAGAAAATGTGACTGGTGTGGGAGCTGCAACTGCAACTGCTGGAACCACTGTAACTATTGTAACTGCAACTGTTGGGACTGTTGTAATAGAAAATGATGTAACTACTATAATAGCAACTGTTGGGACTGCTATAATAGAAACTGATGTAACTACTGTAATAGAAACTGTTGTAACCACTGTAATAGCAACTGTTGGGACTGTTGTAGTAGCAACTGCTAGAACTGTTGTACCTACTGTAATTGCAACTGTTGGGATAGCTGTAGTAGAAACTGTTGTAACTACTGTAATAGTAACTGTTGTAACTACAACTACTGTAATAACAACTGTTGTTACTACTATAACTACAACTACTGGAACTACTGTATCTGAGAATGTGAAGTGGAAGGATCTGAATTGTTGCTAATGAATTAGGGAAAAGAGGGAGTATGAAAGTTAAATAAAGTACTCTCATATATAAATTGTAACTACAACTGCTGGAACTACTAAGGGAGTCAGGAGAAAGTGCATAGCCTTCACCCGCTAAAAACTTGATGGTACAATCCTAATCATGCGAATGAATGTGTTAATGTCGAGCATGAATAGAAATCATTGGATTATCAACCTTTAATGGATATCGTTAACCAATGTGAGGAAAATCATCATTGATGTCAATGAGTGCCAAGGTACCTGAGTACATCTTGTGAAGTGCAAATGGATGTACTGAGGGCGAGCCACTTGTAAGATCTGAGGATAAAGGGACATTGATGTATTCCCATGATCATCAACGTGAGAACTTTCCATTAAGGCATGCAAGCCTCTAGGTACTCAAAATGGACTCTAGTATATATCCCAGATAAGGTGCTGAGGTTGATGGGGCAAGACTGGTTGAAAGGTGGGCCTTAAGGAATCCCACATCAGTCAACGCGAGTTATTATAAAAAGAGTTGGTAGGACTACAAGAAAGATATCAGTAGCAACATAGTTTATGGAAAGGGAATCGAAGCAATAGAATCATGGACAGGCAGTTTGTTTTATTCAAAAGGAAAATTGGAAAGGCAAAGATGAATTGAAAAAGATAAAGAAAATGATGTATGCTGCTCAGAAAAATAGGCATATGTGAAGTCATGATGGATTAGGTAGTGGATGATGGGCTTCAACATGGGGATGATCAATATGCTTGGAAGAGGAAATGTGGGTAACAAATCATGACGCATAAGTTTTTTTTTTTTTGTAGTGGAAAATGTTATGACATGCGTGAGAATCAACTCCTTCAAGTTGTCAACAAGTCATGTTTTCATTTATTTTTTCTACTAAAAAAAACTTTATGATTCAGATGAATCTCTTTGGCATAAGAATTGATCATCTATGCCTCTAAAAAAGCTTAGTACAAAACCTGCATGAAAATTTGTGAGAAAATCGAAAAAGAATAACATGTCTAAAGAATAAGTACAAATATGGCAAGAAAATAAAATGTTTTTTGTACTTGTTGCCATTGTGCACTTTTGTTTCATCGTCTTGTAGCTTGAGGAGATTTGAGAGAAACAAATCATCATAAAGTGTAAAAACATGTTGGAGATTGTGTTGAGGAAATGCCCATTTACAATGCTTTGAACATTATTTATTATCTAGCTATGAACTTTCCATGTTACAAGGGAAATTCCAAAATTCAAATATACTAGGACAGAAATAAGGTTGTACTCATGTCCTAGCAGGAAAACCCTAAGATTGAGTTATTCCTAGAAATAGAAAGAAACGGTGAGTTTGGTTTGTGGGCTATGAGCTCTCCATGTTACAAGGGAGATTCAAAAATTCAAATATACTAGGATAGAAATAAGGTTGTATTCATGCCCTAGCAAGAAAACCCTAAGATTGAGTTACTCCTAGCAATAGAAAGAAACAATGAGTTTGGTTTGTGGGCTATTCTCCATGCTCTTACATAAAACATGTTGCTAAGAGTTCCAAAGAGTTGAGTGGCACAATACGGTCATCATGAGTTACAAATTAGGGAAGTGAAATAGCTTAAGACTTGGGCCATGTTTAAAGTAATTATTATAATGATTTATAAGTGAATCATTACAACCTTTTTCAGATTATAAGTGTTTCTTGCCACCTACTTAATAAAATCAAGGTATTCTTGAATCTCTTTTTGATTCTAGGCAGAGACTCCATCTAAGATCAAACAAAAGAGGTGATAGAGGTGGCCCATTGAACCATCAACTGCACTATTCGTGGTGAGTGTAGTCCTCTTCCTGTGTGTGGGGGCATGGATTCTCATTACTGTTCCTCGATCCATGTAGAATCAATGTCGATGGTGCCATGAAGAAACATAAATGAATATCAATCTTGAGCATCAACTATTTTACCATTTCTTGGGCACCCATCAATCTGAAGATATTCTCTGCTGGAAAGACTCAGAAAATCCAAAGTGGACAGTTGATTCTGAAATAACTAAAGACGAAAAGTATGTTTTTTTTATCTATTACAGAAAGCTGTGACCCTGTGTTTAGTACATGATAACTGCTAAAAAAATAAAGAAATAAGGATCCCATCCATCTCACAAGACTTGTAGTTCACACTTCCAACCAAGGTCTAGCCCTGTTCTAGATTAGATCTTGCACATTATCAATTCCATTTTTGTTGCCAAGCTCGCTCTCTGCTTCATCCTCTTGAGTCAAATGATTAGTGTGGCCTTTGTACATAAACAATCCCTATTTCTGGTTTCATGCTATCCACCAAGATTGAATGTAAGAAGAGCTAACTTTGTTGACGAGATAAATGTCAATAGGTCTATGTGAATTAACAATACTACTATTGAGAATAGAGAGGTGAATGTTATTTCTAAATTGATTACCATTATCATCTTTTATAGGTGCAGGCATATTCAAATCTAGCATCTCTTCTTTTACAGTAGGCCTTAGCTCTGCTTCCTGCTTAGTGCTAGTGATAGTACTAGAAGTTTCAGAAACTACCAAATGACACCTCTTCTGTCCTCCAAGAGCTTGACCATATGTAAAAACCCTGTGACAAATAGCACACTCATGTACCCTGGGTAGATTTTTAGTAGCAGATGAGGTTTCAGTAATTTATTCTTTCCTTTCATTGCTAGAGTCCCTCACCTGACCTTTGTAGGGAGGCTTGCAGAAATCATCAGATAAATGATGATCAACTCCAGAAAATAGTTCCTCATCCATAATTTCCTCTTCTATTTGTCTTGTTCTCTTCATGTAAATTAATCCTTGCGAAGCAATATTTTACTTTCTTACGGCTTTCTCTGTGACCACCTAAAGCTTGATATGTATGGAAAATCTACCTACAAGTTTTTCACTCGAATTTGTGTATTTT
>Ga0068628_1001170_pt1 | contig 10678 bp, 6 predicted proteins | sample InSIn2gowninarea_FD_77431 | JGI IMG/M metagenome (GOLD analysis project Ga0068628, IMG submission 77431) | Clean room microbial communities from NASA Spacecraft Assembly Facility at Jet Propulsion Laboratory, Pasadena, California, USA -... ... | reverse complement strand
TTTAAAGTGCGATCGCACTACCTTAACTTTTTACTGACCTTTGCAGACAAAAAGTTAAAATAATATTGTATTTAAGCGCGATCGCTTACAAAATTAAGACAATACTTTTTTGCGTTTTAGCCAACTACCAAGCCCAAATACTCCTAAACCTAGTATTCCTAAAACCGAGCTAGGCTCAGGTACGGCTCTAGCTACAAAGCCGCGCTCTACGCCGTTATAAGTACCAATGCCAATAATATCGCCATTATTATTGATTTCAAAGGCTGAAGTTAGTTCCCATCCCGATTCTGGAGCGATTAGGTTATTAAGGTCAATAAGTTCGCCTTCTTCCCATAAAAATGCGCGTTGTGTGGAGCTATCTGAGGTGATGGTAGAAAAACCAACTATTTGCTGGGAGTTATTAATACCTAAAGCCTCGCTAAAATTACCGCCTAGCGATCCTAAGCTAAGTCCAATTTGCGTAGAACTTTCCCATAAAGTAGCAAATTCTGAATCAGAAGAAAGAGAATTACTAGAGCTACCGACAATATTACCTGAATCGTTGATATCATTTGCCCTAGTTGTGTATAAATAGCTTAAGGGATCGTCCAAGTCGGTTGAAGCGGGAATAAGAAAAGTCTCACCGTTATCATTAGTTACACCCTTAATACCAATTCCACTAAATATGCCCGTACCAATTACTTGGTCTTGATTATTGATAGCAATATTAAATAGGCTTCTAGTAGCTAGCTCTTGTGTTGTTGTTCCGTCGCTTTGTTGAACTAAGCCGACACGACCATCATAACTTAGCGCTACTGTACCCGAATCGTTGATATCTTGTGCAGTGATAGGAGGACAAGAGAAGTCGCAAAAGTAATTACGGGGTAAGTCAGAAATTGTACTACCATCCGAGATAAAGGCTTGAAAGGGTATAGTTTCTTGGGTAGTAGTAGACTCATTTACGGTCAGACCACCACCGACGATCGTACCGTTATTGTTGATGGCTCTAGCAACAATATTACTGTTGTTAGCGCCAGAAAGCGTAGTTAAATTTGTGACATTGCCATTTTGCCACAAATACTGCTGTCCTACTACCTGAGCGCGGTCATTGATATCTGACGGTAAAAAATCTAAACCAGTAATATCATACAAAGATGCTGCGGAAACTGGGGTAATGCTGCTGATGCCAATGGCGAGCGTCCCAATAGTAGTTAAAGATATTTTTCTTGCTGAAAACATAATTTTTTCCCTGGTTGCAACTCAATCAAATTAATTAGATAAATTATTTGCTAAGTAAATCTTTTTTATTAACGACTAAATTTTCAATTACTAACTATAGCTCGATCCGATCTATTGTTATGTAAAATTCCCATGAAGTTAGCTAAGTTGTTGTTTTAAAGTCTTCCCCAACAAACTAAATAATCCTACTTATTAGGTGTAGACAAACGCAGTATTAAAAGTTACTTTGATATTCAAATATTGCTAAACTTTCAGCATTTAGATTAGATGAAGCTCGAAGGCGGACGCGATCGCTTAAACGATAACTTAAACCAAATTGAGTAGGTTCGCTAGTAGTTAAAATTCGTAAAACAGATACCGAAAGATTGCGAGAAAGATCGATATTAGCCTCCGCCGCTAATCCCAAGGTTGAGTTGCGCGATTCTTCCGAATTTGTAACGGTAGGAAATAAACGTAGTTCGTCTAAGCCAAAAGCATTACCAATGCGGCTAACAGTGCCTTGAAAATTGCCCAGGAGGGCGGAACCTGCTAAGTTTGCGAGTCCCAAAGTGCTGTCGCCGCGCCCCAAAGTATCGATAAACCCGCCACCAAGCAAAGCAATAATTTCGTTTTGACTGCGGTTAGGATCGCTGGTTAATTCTAAGTTATCAAAAATTTGACTAGCGGGGCCTTGAACTCTCGCTTGAACGCGGACAGTACGCAAAGAGCCAAAATCTGTAGCTAGGGTTTCATTAATTTCTGAGGAAATAGGAGAGGAGGGAACCCGGCTTGATTGAGTAACTTCAGGAACTCTAGCAATTAACCGGACATCAAGAGTGGGGTCAAGTCCGCGATCGGGTAGAAAAGTCGCTTGATTTTCGTAGCCGCGAGCTAAAACAAATTGCGTCGTAAATAAATTCACGCCGCCACTACGCAAGCGAATATTACCTTGGGGGCGAATATCGTCTAAGGAGCCATTGAGCGTAAGCGTACCGCCAGCTTGAAATTGTAAAATTGGTTGACGAGTAATCGCAATATCATCGCCAAGAGTTAGAAGTAAATTCTTAAACTCTGGAGACATAGAAACTGGACTCGCACTAGCTGGACGTAAGGAATTGGCGACTTGTTGGCGGGTAGAAGAAATCGCCGCATCTTGAGTTTCACCCAGCAATACTTGACCATTAGCCAACACTACTTCACCGCCAATTACAGGACTTAAAACAGCGCCAGTAATAACTACATTGCCACTAGCACCACCCCGGTATAGTCCTTTGAGATTAAGCGCTAAATTGTCTAAATTAAAAGCTAAAGGATTAGCCAGATCGGGGTCATTAGCTGGCAAGCGTCTAAAGATGGGAAGAACGCCAGCCGCAACTATTTGACCTTGGGAGAAATTGCCTCGGAGGTTTTCAACGTTAAGGCGGTCAAAATTAAAATCTACAGAGCCGTTTACATTTGTCAATGGTTCGGGCAAAGCTTGGGCAGTAATTGTGGCATTATTTACCGTCGCAATTCCTGTAGCTACAGGTTGCTTGAGAGTTCCCCGGACTTGGAGTTGCACTTTACCTTGACCATTTTGCCAAGCTACTTGGTCTGTAAATAGATTGAGTAATGCCAACCCTTGATCTTGAACGTTAATATCGAGGGTTATGCGATCGCCGAAGTCGGGTTTGGTAGTGACAAAAGGTAAAGCTACCGGGATGTTACCGCTAATTGTTACAGGCTGGGGGCTATCTACTTTAATAGTGCTATCAAAGTTTAACCGGGCATTACTATAACTAAAATTAGAAATGGCACTGTTAATGGCTTTTTGGTTTAAAGTGCCGTTTGCTAAACTAAGTTCGCCGCTTACTTGGGGGTTAGAAACTTCACCTGTTAAAGTTGCTTGAGCATTTAAGTTTCCTGTAACGTCTACAGGTAATTTCACAAAACTATTAAGCGCTTCAATAGGGAAATTATCAATTTGCAGTTGTCCTGATTGTCTTTTCCCGCCAATTTGTCCGTTGAATGCCACTAAAGACTTGTCTGATTGCAAGCGCAAGGGGGCAAAGGTTAAAACTCCACCCATTAAGCTACCTTCGGCGGTGACTTGGTTAGCTGTGTAGTAGTTGCCTAGTTTCCAGTCTGTACCGTCGATGTCAAACTTTACTGATAGACCGTTTGGTACAGTTCCATTTACCGCAATATCAGCGTTAAAAATTCCCTCTAAGTCCTCAAGCTTGGGTATTGCTGGAGAATTGCCCCGGCGCTGTTGCTGCTGTAATTGCAGCAGCATGTTAATTTCCGAGTAGCGGCGCAATTGAGCAAGTATTGTCCCATCGGGTAAGCCTACGGGGACAGTTGTTAAACTATTTGCTCCTCCTGGGGTGGGTGTTACGTCACCACGAGAATTTTGCAAGCTGATTAATTGAAAAGCTGCGATCGCATCGGCAACTTTTCCTTTAGTAACTTTGAGTTGTCCTTTGACTTGAGGAGCGCCCGAACCATTGGGGGCAAAGCTTCCGGTGGCTGCATAAATACTTTCGCCAATTCTAAATCGCGCATCGGTTAAGCTTATCGCCCCATTACTATAAGCAAATTGCCCGGTAAATTCTTCGCCTTGCAGCCGACCTAAAACGGGTTTTGAAATTGCCACATCGCCAGCAACGGCAATAGTTTTTTGGTTAATTGTAAAATCGCCAGTTAATAGTCCTGCTACAGGCTGCGTACCCAAAGCACTATTAGGCAAACGTAAAGAAAGCGCCGCTAGGGGGAAGTTTTCGACATTTACGAGCAAATTTTCGCCGCTAGTTCGACCGCTTGCGATCGCGCGATCGCGTTGAACGGTGAAAGAATTGGGGCGATAATTAGAGTCTAAATTTACGGCAATGCGATCTTTATTTCCTTTAACGTCTAACTCTACGCCGCTATTAGTTGTTACTTGCACGTTTCCGGTTAAAACTGGTTCAAAAGCCAGCTTATTTACAACTAAGTCGCGCAGCCGCAACGCGCCTGCTATATTGGGCGTGGGTAAAGTGCCGCTAATTCTCCCGGCAAAATCTCCCCTTCCTGTCAAACTTACAGCGCTAGGAAGACTAAAAGGTAAGTCTTGCAAAGCATAGTTTTTTGCTTGAACTTGCAAGTTTAGCGATTCAACGGCGGGAATTTGCGGATTAACAAAAATTACTCCACTAGCAAGAGTGTCCGCCGAGGTAGCTTGAAGGACAGTAACTTTTTTGCCATCCCATTCAATCGCTGCCGTTAACGGTTGCGTTGCTAAAGAAACTCCTTGAGACAGCCGTACTTTACCTTGGGCGCGGACTCCTGCCAAATTAAAAGCTGCTACATTTCCATTTACTTGCAATTGACCGTTTAAGTTACCGCGTAAATCTGGGGAAAATTGACTTAATTGCAGTTGGTTGGCGTTAACCAGGGCTTGGAAATTGCCGCGATTGAGGACTATGTTTGTTGCCACAAGCCTACCACTAGCCGCGTTTAATTGTCCTCTCCCGGCAAGGGCGATCGCATTTAGTTCAAACGATTGGGTCGTTCCTGCCGTTTGAAATACCCCGCTTACTCTGCCTCTAAACTGCGGCGGTACTTGGGTTGGGACTATTTGTTGCAATTGCACTTCTTGAGCTTGCACCAGTGCTTGCCAATTGCCTCTATTTAAAGCAACGTTTGTTGCTGTAACTGTACCACCACCAATATTTACGCGTCCAATTCCCGAAGCTGCGATCGCATTGGGGGCAAATGATGCTGTAGTCCCAGAGGCATTAAATACGCCCGTCAATCTGCCTTGTTTTAATTGAGGCGGTACGGGGGCTAAACTACCTAACTGGACGTCTTGGGGTCTAACTAGCGCTTGCCAGTTGCCTTTATTTAGCGCCACATTTGTTGCTGTAACTGTACCACCGCCTATATTTAAGCGTCCAATTCCTGAAGCTGAAATTGCACTGGGTGCAAAAGATGCCGTAGTCCCAGAGGCATTAAATACGCCCGTTAATCTGCCTTGTCTTAATTGGGCTGGTACTTCTACTAAACTACTTAACCGCACGTCTTGGGGTCTAACTACCGCTTGCCAGTTACCTTTATTTAGCGCAATATTTGTTGCTGTAACTGTGCCGCCGCCGATCGCTAATTGTCCTACACCACTAGCTATAAGGGTTTCTGGTGTCAAAGACTTTGTCGAACCCAAAACGTTAAATCTACCACTTAAAGGCGCTTGTAAGGCTGGCGGAACGGAGGTTATTTGTCCTAGCCTAACTTTATTTGCAATTACCGAGGCTCTAAAAACTTCACCTTTTAATTGTCCCGCCGCTTGGACTGTACCGCCTGCTATTTGCAATCGGGTATCGCGGAAAGTGAAGGTATCAGCGTTATCGATTACAATTTGTCCGCTACCGGGGTAACTTGCTTGGGGTGCTTGCCAATTGACGATAGTTTGTAATTTACCGACTTCCCCACCAACTAAAGTTTTAGCCGACACCGTACCTAGTTTCAATTGTGGCGATACATTGTACTGTTTGGCGACTTCATCGCCGGGAATATTTCGCGCTACGGTATCAAATCCTAATTGAGGAGTTTTCCCTAATTTAATAATCCCGTTTCCGGTAATTTGCCCCCCAGCGACGGGTGCTAGTTGAATGTTTCTAAACGCAATTACCGATTTTGCTGGGGCGAAAGCAAATTCACTGCGGAGGAGTTTAAAATTTATTTTGTCAACGCGGGTGGTTTTGGTATTAACTACCGTACCGGATAAAATTGGTTTTTCTAAAGCTCCCACTAACTGCACGTTGGCGCGGACTGTACCGCTTACAGGGACGGGTAATTGTAAGTTTAAAGTTTTTTGAGCATTCGCTAAAGTTACCGATGGGACTTGGGCGCTGATATTATAACCCCGCTCTGTGTCTAAACTTCCGTTAGCGATCGCATTAATTAAACCGTAGCTAGTGGTAATTTTATCTAGTCCAATCAGCGTGTCTTTAAAGCGCAAAGTGCCGTTAGCTTTATTAAAAGCTTGGGGTAACTGCCTAACTTGGGCGGTAACGGAGTTTAAATTAATTGCCCCAAATAATAAAGTTTGTTGCTGGGGCTTGCTTTGAACTCTTAAGTTGCCGCTAACTCTACCTGCTTGAAGTTCTAAAGGTAACTTAATTAAACGAGTTACTTCCGATGCTAAAACATCTTGGACGCGCAATTGTAGTTTCGTTTCTTCGGTTTTGGGGCGGGTTTCTCCTTGCAGCGAGAGACTACCAGAGGTAGAAAATTGACCGCTTAAATTGTATTTAACTAACTGGTTATCTTCTAAAAGTTGAGCAGAACCGTTGTTTATATTGACTTGTACTTGATTTCTGCCCTTAGTTTTAATATTTGAGGCTAGTACGACCTTAGCGTTTTGAACCTTAATATTATTTAAGTCAGTTTTAAAAGCGCCTTCACTTTCTTGAGCTTTAATACTGGTAGCAATCCACCGCCCGGTTGCATCTTGGTCGATATAAATATCAGGATTAACTAAAGTTACGTCTAGCTTTAAAGTGCGAGTAAAAGCTAGTTGCCATAAATCAAAGCCCACTTCTACCGCTTCCACCGCCGCGCGATCGCGATCGCTTTTAGTTGCAGGTATGGCGGACTTGCCAAAACGCAAGCTAGTTAAGGAAACTCTTTCCACTTGTCCTAGCTGAACGTCTCGATTTAAGGTTTGAATTAAATTTGCTTGAATTATCGGCGCTAATCGCTCTTGCACAAAAACCCACAGCCACCAAGCACCGCCAGTAACTCCAATTAAAAGTGGAATGCCTAAATATAGCCCTGTGCGTCTAAGTAAGATAAACCAGAAACGCTGACGGGAATTAGATGTAGCTTGACTATCGACTTCTTCCGACAATTTCGTCATTACACCTCACTTACTGGCAAAATGCGATCGAACTGTCCATAGATGTTACAACTGCTGCGTTCAGACGGCAAGGAGTATAAAGATTGATTAATTAATATCGCACTATGCCAAAAATTTCCAAAGTTCCGAAAACTGTTTTAAGTTAACGCTAGTTCTAGTAGACAATTGAGTAGTTGAGGATAGAAATAAAAATGGTCGCACCTATGCGCGTATTCGTCTTATTATTTAATGCTCGTACCGAAAACGAGGGGATTCATACAATTCAAGTTGGCGATCGCAATAAGCTTTTGATGTTTGCTTCAGAAGATGATGCTACTCGTTTTGCCCTGATGCTAGAAGCTCAAGACTTTCCCCCAGCTACGGTAGAAGGAATGGACAGCAACGAAGTAGAAGAATTTTGCGAAAGTGCTGGCTACGATTGGGAAATTGTCCCCGATGGCGCTTTAGCCGTACCACCGGAAAATAATGTTGAAGATACCGACTGGCAAGAAGACGAAAAGCCTCAACCAGAAAGCGATGAAGAATTGCCAGATGCGGAATTAGACCGAATCCGTCGCCAGTTTGAGGGATTGCTGTAAAAAATGACGAACTCAGATCGGGGACACTTATTAACCGAGCAGGTTAATATTAATAGTCAAAACTTGGACACGCTTAGTTGTCTGGAACTTGTAGAGTTATTTAACCGCGAGGATGAAAATGCGACGGCGGCGGTGGCGGCGGCAAAAATTCCCCTAGCTAAAGCTATAGAACGCACGGCAGAGGCTTTAAGGCAGGGCGGTAGGTTATTTTACATTGGCGCAGGCACAAGCGGTAGATTGGGCGTATTAGATGCGGCAGAGTGTCCGCCAACTTTTTGCAGTCCTCCAGAATTGGTACAAGGCATTATTGCTGGCGGTGCGGGGGCTTTGCTCAGAAGTTCTGAAGACTTGGAGGATCTGGCAGATGATGGCGCAAGCGCGATCGCACTGCGTCAAATTACCGAATTAGATGTAGTAGTAGGCATTACCGCCGGAGGCACTACACCCTATGTACACGGAGCTTTACAAGCAGCCAAGCAAAGAGGCGCAACGACTATTTTTATTGCCTGCGTACCTGTCGAACAAGTCAATTCTCCCGCCGATATTGATATTCGCTTTTTAACTGGGCCGGAAATCCTCGCGGGTTCTACGCGGCTAAAAGCTGGTACGGCAACTAAACTTGCCTTAAATATCTTATCTACGGGGGTAATGGTAAAGTTAGGCAAAGTTTACGGCAACAGGATGATTGACGTAGCGGTAACTAATAAAAAATTACGCGATCGCGCAATTCGTATGTTGCAAGACTTAACAGACTTAAATCGCGAAGCCGCCGAATTATTGCTTGAGCAAAGCGGTAAATCGGTTAAGCTTGCTCTAGCTATGCACTGGACGGGCTTAAATAAAGAGGCAAGCACTCGTTTATTATCCGAACATCAGGGCAATTTAAGAGCCGCCGTAGATAGTCAGAAGCCTTAAGTAATTTAGGCAATACTGCCGCGTTTTCGGGCTTCTTTGTAAGAAATTGCCACGTTTTGCAACCCGGCTTTAATCATTTGCTGTTCTAATAGCGCAAAGAAACTTGCGCGATCGCCTCCTCGCACTACCGCCTGATTGTGCGCCTCAGCAAGCGCTACGGGGTAGCCGTAGCCTTTTTGTACCTGTGCCAGCATTAAGCCTAAAGATTGCTCTAAAAGTACCGAATCTTCTGCTACCCAGGCTGGTAATTCAATTCGGGCGATTTCTGTACCTACATGGACGTAGCAAAAGTAAATAACGTGAGTATTGTAAGACTCGGTAATTCGCGCTGAACTTCGCCAAAAAGCGCTACGCTGCCCAGGTTTAAGATGAATTGTCCATAAAGCCGCGTCTTTAAGTGGTTCTAATACCTGACACGGCAGTTTTTCTAATTGATTAGGACAATAGCTACTACAATCGGGGTTTTCGTGAATGCAGGCTTGCAAGCGTAAAAAGTTGAGGGCTTCCCCACTTCTAGAGGCGCTGAGGTAGCCCATAATCGGAATATTAAATTCTTGCAATCGATCCCAAGCTTCGATAATTGGTGGCAAAATGCGATCGCGCGCTTCGTGGGGTAATTGTTCCAAAAACCAGTAAATTAGCGATCCATCGACCATTGCCAAGGTTGGCACAGACATCGGCGCACTTCCGGCTAAATCTGCCAAAATTACGGTTTCTGAGGCGGTACGTTTGTAACCCATCCATTCTTCCGTCCGAATCCCCCATTGCCTTGACACGTATAGGTCTTCAGGACGGTAAAATACTTCGGGCAAACTATCTAATAATGGCTGGCGATTTTGTCCATAGTGCAGCATTACTCTACCAATATTTAGCAGATAGCAGTAAGCAATTTCATGATGGTTGGGGGCAATTTGCGAACCATCTGTAGCAATGACTGTATGGACTTTTGGCGGTACGGGTAAATCGATGCAGGTATTGAGGGGTTCTACAGGAGTTGCGGCATTAAATAATATGCGATCGCGCCATTGCTGTTGTTTTTCGACTAAAGCCGCCTGCTGGGCGTAAGCTGCTAATAGTAATTGCTGTGCCAAATTCATGCGTTGACGACTAGCCACAGCTTCTAGTGTCAAGTGCTGGCTGATACCTTGCATCGAATTTGCGAGTTTTGTGAGGTCAAGCATAAATAGGCGATCGCTTATTTGTTCAACGTTAGCAGGAAGGAAAGTTGTTTTGCGTAAATGTCGATAGCGATATTAGTTCAATGCCGGGGGTTTGACGAGCTTGTTCTCGTTCGGAAGCGGTATTGTATCCCCAATCAGCTAAATAGAGCTTTACGGCGGTAAGATGGGTCTGCTGTTGAACTAATTGTAAAGTTTTCAGCCGATCTTCTACAAACCATAGATTTACTCGCTCTGCCATCAACTCTTTTAATACTTGATGTTTGGGACGCTTAGATTCTTTACCGATAATCGACTTAGCGGGCATTTCTACCCCTTGCTGTTGCAATAATTGGTTCACAAAGCGCCCTTCTTTGGTAGTAATAATCATCGGCTGCATAGCACTGCCTTGAAGACTTTGGATTTTTTCTACTACGCCGGGGTAAAATCTATGCAAATTTAGCCAGCTTTCTAAATCGGTACTAATCCATTGGTCGCGGATCTGGTCTAATTTTAGAGCAATATCTGCGGCAATTAATTTATCTTTTTGTAAGAACGATTGAGAAATTTCTCCCCATTTGGGCAATATTTCTTGTTCGGAAATTCCTTCTATTAAAGCCTTAACTAATATTGGCATTTCCCAACCCGTTTCAATTACTGGTCGTAGGCGATAAAAACTAGCCGCTATTTCTTCCGGTGGTGTAGGGCTGCTAGGATGCCATACTTGGCAGTAAGTACGCCAAGCGGTTTCAAAGTATTCTATCAGCCCATCGCAAACTACACCGTCAAAGTCTAGGGCTAGAATGCTAGAAGTATCTGCCTTCATTAGTTTTGGCGCAATAATTTTTATCTATCATTGCACGCAATGCTGTTTAATTTAACTGGGGTGCTAGGATTCGAACCTAGGAATGCCGGGACCAAAACCCGGTGCCTTACCACTTGGCGACACCCCATTG
>Ga0068628_1001169_pt1 | contig 10682 bp, 10 predicted proteins | sample InSIn2gowninarea_FD_77431 | JGI IMG/M metagenome (GOLD analysis project Ga0068628, IMG submission 77431) | Clean room microbial communities from NASA Spacecraft Assembly Facility at Jet Propulsion Laboratory, Pasadena, California, USA -... ... | reverse complement strand
AACCACAGGAGTATTTAGGGACGGGCTTATCTTTTCCATTGCAGACCAATGTGCAAGGAGGACTCAAGTTAAGTTCGGAAGCTCAAAAGGTTAAAGAGTCTATCTGGTTGATTTTGCGTACCGATTTAGGCGAACGCCTGTACCGCCCTGATTTTGGCTGTCGCTTATCAGAACTAGCTTTTGCTCCCTTAAATAATGACACCCTATTGCGAATGCGGATCTATGTTTTGGAAGCATTACAAAAATGGGAACCTCGAATCGAAGTAGATGAAGTCCGCGCCGATCCAGACGCAATTACTGGGCGCGTCAACATTGTTATTGACTATACCCTCAAGTCTCATCCCGACCCCTACAGTTTCGTCTACCCGTTCTATTTAGTTTCCGAGGTGGAGTAACCCGTGAATTTTGACTTTTTACCTCAGCTTCCCAGTTCTAGCCTAGATGATCGCACCTTTGACGACTTAGTAGAAGAATGTCTGCTGCGTATTCCCCGCTATTGCCCGGAGTGGACAGATCGCAATCTCAGCGATCCTGGTATTACCTTAGTCGAGCTATTTGCTTGGCTGACCGATCAGATGTTGATGCGATTCAATCAGATTCCCCGGAAAAACTATATAGCTTTTCTAGAACTCTTGGGCATCCGTTTACAGCCACCAACTCAAGCTCAAGTCAGGCTGACTTTCTACCTCAGCACTCATTTACTAGAAAACTACACCATTCCAAGCGGCACAGAAGTTGCTACCGAGCGCACTGAAACCCAAGAAGCCATCGTTTTTACAACAGATCGCAACCTAGAGATTGGTCAACCAACTATCAAACATATATTATCCTCACAAGAAGCGGGTAATACTCCTCAATTTCTCCAAGATCGCACCGGACAATGGCATCGCCAACAGGATGGTCTTGCAGTAACTCACGAATTTGAACTATTTTCGCAAAAACCGCAGTCTGGTAATAGCTTTTATCTGGCGATCGCATCCGATGCCCCTTTAGAAGGAAGTGTGCTGGAAATCGCCTTTACAGGAGCGCAAGGTACACCTACAGGCATCGATCCAAATCATCCTCCCCGCCGTTGGGAAGCCTGGGATGGCAAATCGTGGATAAATGTGCTTTTGCAGGAAAAAGATGACACTACCAACGGCTTTAGCTTTAACGAGAATACAGAAGATGACGATCGCTTTGAGCAAAGCGGTGAAGTGGTTTTACATCTACCCGAACGCTGGCCTACATCCAGTTTTGATGCTTACCGAGGTCGTTGGATTCGCTGCACCCTTACCGAATCTGGCGATCGCCAGCCGGGATATACAAATTCTCCTCGGATTAAAACAATTGCGATGCGCGCCATTGGCGGGTCGGTGCAGGCGAGTCAGTGCGTTCTGGTACAGGAAGAAATATTAGGTATCAGCAACGGAAAACCGGGGCAGAGCTTTGAAGTTGAAACTTCACCCATTTTAGAGCGTCGGGGAGAGGAGCAACTGCTTGTTCTTCCCTTGGGGCAGCCCCCCGAACTTTGGCAGGAGGTTGAAGACTTTGCCCAATCAAAACCCCAGGATCGACATTATGTTGTTGACTCATTGGCGGGTACAATTCAGTTTGGCCCATTGATTCGCGAACCGCAAACGCTGAAAAAGCAAACGCAAACTCGCGCCTATTTACAGCAAGTGTTGCCCCAAGAGCGATCGCCTGGGCTTGACCTCCACGATCGGATGATTGAGCAACAGTACGGGGCAATTCCTCCCTATGGCGCTGAAATTATGTTTTCCTATCGTACTGGAGGCGGTAAACAGGGAAACGTACAGGCAAACACGCTGAACTTTATGCAGACGGCAATTCCTTATATAGATAGAGTGACTAATCATCACTCAGCCGTCAATGGTGCGGATGGCGAGTCTTTAGATCGGGCTGTTTTGAGAGCGCCGCAAATGCTGCGATCGCACGACAGGGCCGTCACTGCTGCCGATTTTGAAGCCTTAACCTTAAAGGGAAGCGGCGGTGCAATTTCCCGCGCCTTGTGCTTACCAATGTCTGCCAGCCAAACTGCTGGCAGTGTTAGCGTGTGCGTCGTGCCTCAAGCCAATACCGATTTAATTGACCTAGGACACGGGATTGCTCCAGACAACTTTAATTTAGATTCGGCTCTGCGCGATCGAGTCACGCACTATCTAGACGAAAGACGTTTGCTAGGTATTGGGTTGCAACTACAGCAGCCCAACTATATTGGCGTATCGGTTCAAGCCGAAGTCACCCTAGAGCCTGCTTATAACAACCCAAGCGCTCAGGCTGAAATCGTCCACAAACTCAAAGTTGCCCTCTATCGCTACCTCAATCCTTTAACTGGTGGTTTAGAAAAAACGGGCTGGCCCTTTGGTCGCCCTCTTTATCCGTCAGACATCATGGTACTTCTTCAACAAACCCCAGGGATTCAATATTTGGGGGCTATTTTACTGTTTCCTATCCAAAAAAATGGCGAATCTTGGCAGCGACAAACAACGCCAGTAAACTACATAGATCCTGGCTCTTTGGGTTTACTCTGCTCCTGGGTATCTGCCCAGGAGCGTACAGGACATAGTGTGAATGTTCTGAGCGATCGATCGACGGCGAGGACTTAGGGTATGGTGTCAGTAAATACCTCCAAGTCAGTTAGTCTTCATATCTCGCCCACGCAGATTTCTGTAACTACCTCCCAAGGGGGTAGCCGGATGCTTGGCGCTGAAGCTGTAGAAGGTTCGCAACCGCAAGCTGAAATTGTGGTTTATCCAGGGGAACTTTGTCGAGTTGCCCTTGAAATTAAAAACTGGGAGTCACAACCTCAACACCTCACCTTAAAGTTAGATGGGACGTTCCCTCTAGAATGGTGTCAGGTACAGACGGATGCTGCTATTGCACCTCAAGAAGGGGCAGTACCACAGAACTCTATAGTGCAAACGTCCGGGGTAGCCCAAATTAATCTTGTCACCCTAGAAGTGGCTGCTAAAAAAAGCCGACATACGGATTTATGGTTTCTTGTTCCTGATGGTTTTTTTGAGGGTCAAGATGTGCTGGCGGGAGGCAAAGACAATCAACTCAACTTTCGAGGTTGTCTGTCGATTTATGCTAGTTACAGTCTAAATCAAGGGTCTAGTTTAGAGCCGATTCAAGAATCTAATTTTGAGCTAAATGTTCGACCACGAAGCGCTTATACCGCTCTTTTGCCGATAGTTTATCAAGAAGTTGATTACATTCATCGCTTGATCGAAATCTTTGAGCAAGCTTTCGATCCTGTGGTGAATAGCTTTAGTTCAATGTGGGCGCATCTAGACCCATTAACTGCACCTCAAGCACTCCTACCGTTTTTAGCTCACTGGGTAGACTGGTCAATTGACGATCAGCTAGATTTAACTCGTCAAAGGCGGCTGATTCGCCGCGCTGTAGAAATTTATCGCTGTCGCGGAACCCGTAAAGGACTCCGGTTTTATCTGCATTTATATACAGGTTTGCCGCTTGACGAACAAATCGACCGGGAAGAAGATAAATCGATTAGCATTACCGAACCCTGTGGTCAAGGATGCGTATTTGGCATAGCCTCGGTAGGCAAAGATGCAATTATAGGCGGTGGCAAGCCCTATCACTTTGATGTGCGCTTGCGCGCCCAGCCAGACAACCCCATTGACGAGCATCTGATCCGGCGAATAATCGAGCAAGAAAAGCCTGCATTCTGCTCCTACAGCCTGCGGATAGAAACAGACCATTGTTGAGCATTCACTAAAACTTATTTAACCCAATTATTCCCTTAAATTGGAGATATTTTTATGACCCATCCTTTTCCCAACCCAGTGATCGCCCCTATGGAGCGCCAACAAGTTAGAGATGGCTTGCTTTTAACTGCCGAGCGTTGGCAACGCGCCCATGATTATCAACGCAAACGCCAAAATCTTCACTATCAGTCAATCAATCAGCCAGGGATTGTTTGCGGGTTAGGAGTACGGGTAATTCCCGCCCCAGAGGAAGTTGCGGCTCAATATCGCGACAATCGCTGGGTACAAATTCAGCCGGGAATTGCCATTGATGTAGAAGGTAATCCAATTATCGTGCCTCATCAAATCAATTTTCGGATTGCCACAGAGTTAAAAGATTCCGAACCCGTCACGGTTTATTTAGTTGCTCAGTATCGAGATCCCGATCGCTTAGGAGGAAGCCCCGATCGGGAAGTCGTGCAGGAAACTTTCAGAATTGACGAGCGCAGCCGTCTCCCGGAACGGTCAGACGTGGAGCTTTGTCGTGTTTTAGTGCGATCATCGAAGCAAGATTTGCTCCGCACTCCTGTCGATGTTTTTTTTCCAGGGTACGGCGAATTAGATTTGCGTTATCGCCGTCAAGCCCAAGCAAGACCTCAAGGCTTGGTTCAAGTGGCTCAAATTAACTCTGACGATTCAGAATGTAGCCGAAATTTTTTCAATCTTACTTACTTACTACGCGCTGTTGAAGACATTTATCCATCTTTAAAAGGTGCGGAAACGGTCGATCGAGTTACTTGGGATGAAAACATCCAGCCCTACGAACTACTTTATCTAACTGGACAGCAAGGTTTATCGCTAAACAACCATCAATTCTCGATGCTTTCAAGCTATTTAAAGTCGGGGGGTACTTTACTCGTCGATGCTCCCGTCCAGAATACAGAACTGATTGAATCAGTCCAGTTACTCGCCCAACACTTACAGACCCCACTAAAGTCTTTACAAGAATCCCGGCGCGACCATCCCTTGCGGATCAAGCCGTTTTTATTTTCTGCGTTGCCAGTAGTGGATGGAAGTAGAGTTCAACTGTTATCTGGCGGCGGAATTATTCTGGCGATCGGTAATTTGGGCGGATTATGGGGTTTAGATGAACAACTAGAGCGATCGCGAACTGAGATAAGAACCGCTCAAGAACTAGGCATAAATATCCTACACTTTGCTTGGAAACGCAAACAGACAATCGATTTACAGTCTGAAGGCGGCGCTGTTGCATAAATAACTCCCCTGCATAGCTGCACTTAATTCAACGTCCTTTAACGTTTTTTGACGCGAAGATATCGTCAGGAAAATACTAATTTAAAGCGAGAAAGATTTATACTTCCTCGCTCTAGGTTCTTAAGATTACAGATTAATAGTTTGCTTACAAAAGCTGTGGCAACCCGTTAGCCGTAACTACCCCTACCATGGAAACCGCCGGAGCCGTGATGGTGATTGCGGAGAGTGACCCTATGGTTACTGGCGAGGGTGAAAATACTGACAATGGGCCACCTGCCGTTACATTAGCCGCACCCAGGGCCTTGATTGTGGCAAGACCACCAGCAGTGACATTCATAATCCCAGTAGTTGTAACATTCATTGTTGCTCCAGTTACATTAATTATGCCTGTGGTGCTGAGGTTAACCGTCATTGTATTATCCATAAAGGTTAACTGTTGTTGCCTTCTAGTTTTAACACTAACAATAGAGGTCGTATCGTTTAAACTTACTTGATTAAACCCTGCTGTTTTAATTTCAATCTGTTTTATCCTAAAGTCATCCATACGAATGCTGTGACCTCCAGCAGTTTTAATTTCTATAAATTTCTCACTGTCGTTAAGGTCAATACGATGTCCAAGGTTAGTTTTAATATAGATGCCTGCTTTGGACTGCCTACCTCCATCTTCCTCAACAAATTGAATCGTATGCCCAGTACGGGTTTTAATCGTGCGTACTCTCACTTTGCGGTTTTTAATGGTTTCCGCAACCGTTTCAACGGTTTTATCCTTGCCATTCCAAACACCCCCGACTATATAGGGGCGATGAATATCTCCGTGTTCAAAACCGACTAGGACTTCATCATTAATTTCTGGTAGGCAATAAAATCCTCTGTTATGGGCTGCCCCTAACCCTACTACTCTGGCCCACTGGCTTTCATGCTTCATAGTCAAAGTGGGAAATTTTACTTTAACGCGACCCAACCCTTTTGGATCGTTATTATTCGTCACCAGCCCCACTAAAAGAGTTTGACCAGGTTGGAGATGGGTCTTGGGGGGCAAGGTAGAAAGTAAGCTACCTTCTCTCAACCCGCGAACTGTAAAGTCCGTTGTATAATCCCTATGGATGTAACGGTGACGGGTTTCGGTTATGTAGTAGTCACCACTATAGCGAGTTCCCATATTTTCAAGAGTAACCACTTTGCCCGGTCGGATCGTCGGGTTTCCTACAGCTTTGGCATCAGCCGTTACAAACTCTCCGCCTAGCTCATCATAAAGAGCCTGAGCGATCTGTTTTGCCTCTTTTGGAGTATTTACAGGTTGGTTTACCACAATCATTTTAGAAGGTTGTTTCATTTTAAACTTCCCACTGATGCTGCTCCCGTTACCATTTCCCGTCTTCGTAACCAACTGCTCTTTGGAAGCGGTTTCTGAGATTAACTTTTTGTTAGTGTAATCCCAGCTATTAACCTCGACCGAACTAACTTGTTCGGCACTGGTAACTCTTACATCAAAACTGGTAATATCTTCCAGCCACTCTAGCTTAAGAACTCCTCCACTTTTAGGCTTGCGAAAGTGAATCTTATTGTCTTGCACAAAAAATTCAAACCCTATTCTTGCGGCGCGCTCTCGCAGAAACTCCATATTGGTTTGATTTTCTTGAAAAACATATTCGTGGGAGACACCACTCGCATCCAATTGACCGATTTTAATTTTTGCTTCTTGAGCAACACGGCGCACAATATCGGTATCCGTACAGTTTAAGAAAGATCGGTTGTAGCGACCCCGATGCAGTCGATGGGAAACATCATAGCCGCGCACCACAATATGCGCTTCAGATGTATGAGAAAATTTGACTTCAATACCCGTAATTTCGCCCTCAATCAATTGAGGTTCTTTTTCAGATAACTGAAATTCAATATCTTCTGTTGTACTAGACTCAAATCCAATCGTAATGCGATCACCAATATTAAAGTATTTTTCGTTTTTCCAAGGCGCGCTGTTCTCGCTGGCTGCAACATAAACATTGTGAATTTTGATGATAAACATACTTGGCATATGTAAGCTTTCATCTACAACTATTTCCAGAACGTCTTTCATTAGTTCTTCTGGCGCTTTCACTCCACCCAGTTTGAGTACAGGCTTGGACAGATAAAGGTTTTGACTATTTTTTTTGGTAAGCATTGCAAGATACTCTTAGTGTTGCTAGACAAAAATTTAGAGGTTATTTCCTTAACATTTGGAATTGAATTATGGGTTGAGATAAACTTCAACAGGTTTTAGAATTTAAAGAAGTCGTGGATCGCGAGTTCTTCCTGGGGTTGGTTTTGGCTTCGGAGTTGGTTTTGACCCTGGGGTTGGTTTTGACCCTAGAAGTGGTTTTGGTCCTGATATATTTTCAGGATCGACTTCTTGAAGCGCAATATTAACGATCGCTTTAACCGGAGTGCCATCAGCCAAAAATAGGGTAAGTTTGTAGTTCAAACTCGTCATAACGCAGTGAAAATAGCTATCGTGCCAAGTCAAAATATAGACGGGCGGGCGACTAAGAGTATTGCTACGAGCCGTTGCACCCTTTTTAATATTGTTAATATATTCCTTAAGAACAGAGGTCTTTTTTTCATAAGTATCAAATAACAAATTCTGCAAAGTAAACGAATAGGGTTCTACTCCAGAAAAATTAACCTTCGGCAATAAAGTAGTTCCCCGATTGCCTACGTCACTATGCCAAATTATTTGACGAGTAAAATCAAGTTCTGACGGATTAAACATGAATTCAATATCTTTAGCCTGTCCACTGAGGTCGCTATGCACCATCAACTTTGCTTTTTCAAGTTTCATTGCGTTTTATTCAACCTTTTGAATGCAATTAAAATTACCAGGGTAAACAGCCTGCAAGTCTTCCCTGTCGCTCGCGCTCGTAGACTAGACGCTGGTGTAACTCCTGCTCGATTTCTTGAATTAGCCTCTCTAGTACCTCTGTTGAGGAAGACAAAGCGCTCTGTGCCGGATCTATTTGATGAGTTGCAATCGTTTGGTGCGAAAAAATCCGGTTGCTTTGATGGAAACCTCTACGTTCCATCTCAAGATTTAGATGCGGACTAAGAAAGTCGCAAATCATTTGTACAAGCAATTCTAAGTCTTCTGCTGCTTGCCGAACAGTATTTACAGATGGTGGTGGTGTTAACACTTCCTCAAGTAGGGATTTTTGGGGCGCAAAAGTACCCGGTGGAACACCTGCAAGCGGGGTCAAGTCTTGGGTTAACGATTTAGCACTTTGGTCATGGCGATCGCTGTCATAAGCCAGTAAGTTTCGAATACTAGACTGTTGCATCGATCGATCTGTTGATGTCTTCTCAGCATTACTCAAATTGATCTGCTGCGATAGGTCGCGAATCTCCTGAAAATCTGCTTTTTTTTCTACACTACCGTTAGAACACTCTGAAGATTTTGAATTAATCGGGGGGTCAAACTCACTCATAATTAAACTTCCAACTTCTTACATTCATTTCCAAGTGCTTTGGGCAAAATAACCCTTTGTGTCTCTAGAGACTGCATCGCCACCAGCCGACTGCTTGCCAATTTTTAAACCCTCAAAGGCTAAAGTTAATTCTTCAACAGCAACACTGTTGCCGTCGGCGGCTAAACTAGGGAGTTTCCAACCTACGGGAATAGCACCAATTAGACACCAGCTTTTCATGATTTCCCCAGCTTGATTGAAGGTCAAAATATTAACGTTGCGTCGCTGGGTTTTTTGCTCAAATAACTCGCTTAACCACTGCGAAAAGGTATTGTCGTCAGTTGTCCCTCGCTTTAGCGTAATATCTGAAAAACGAGTGTGTCCTAAACTAATTCTTTGCTGATCGTTTACGCCACCTTCTTGATATACCTCCTTTTTCTACCAATTCTCGCATGTTGATACAGCGTGCTATCAAGGGTGCAACGCGAAAAAGTGGGATTGGGTAGGGTAGCGTAAAAGGCACAAAAAAAAGTAGGATGCCATAGCTTAATGTTTGGGTCAGACCCAAGCTGCCAGGAGTTTCTACCATGAATTGCAATAACACTATACCTGCAACGCTAGATCTAAATCAATCCTTGAAAAGTTTCGAGCGTGACATCGCACAGGAAATGTCATTATCAGATGTCTCCCAGTGGGATGGGCGAACAATTTATAAGCGAGAAGAAAAAATTAGACAAGCGGCTTTGATACTGGCGGGACAATGTATAGCCATGTTGTTACACAAGCTGTCAGAGTCAAAGGAAGCACGTATAAGTGCGGCAAAACAAACGCAGGGATGGCGGCATCCCAAAAGTAAGGGAAACGGGCGAGTCGAACGGCAGGTACTATGTGTGGGTAATGTTGTAGTAGGTTTGCGATTACCCTATGTGGTAGAACGGTCAAATAAACTACCAGGAAAACGCACAAAAGCGAGGGGGCAGGGGTTTTGTCCGTTTTTGAGATGGTTGTGCATGGTTTGATGGGATTACGCCTTTGGTACGGTCGAAGGTAGCATTCGTAGGGACAGTAAGCGGATCATTTGCTATTGCCCGCTCCTTACTAAAAGCTTGGGGGATTAGCATAAGCCTTAAACGGGTTGAACGTTTAACCTACCATTTTAATCAACAGGGTTTGAGTCAACGTCAATCACTTTTATTTCATTTACAACAAGGAACGTTACCAACTACACCAATTTTACAAGACCAACGGGTGGTTATCTCTGTTGATGGAGGACGGACTCGCATTCGTAACACCAAACCGGGTAAACGTCGTCACAATTCTCATCGGCATGGCTATAAAGGTGAGTGGATTGAACCAAAATTATTGACTATTTATGTAGTAGATCCATTGGGAAAACGGGTCAATACTACTGAAATTCCTGTGACCAACGATGGCACTTACGGCAAACTTCAACCTTTTTTGGCACTGCTAGAAATGCATCTGGTACGTCTGGGAATAAACCTTGCCTCTCAAGTGTTGTTAGTTGCTTTCTTGAGCAAACTGGATCTGGCAACATATCCCACCACTACTACAACGCCTCGGTTGTCCGCCCTCTTCAACACACGGGTTACTTGACTTTTACCATGCTACAGAACATTTACATACTTTTGCCGAGGCAGCTTTTACTCAACTGCCAGAACAACAGGCTTGGTTCAAGCAAGCCCGTTCTACACTCAAACGCGGACAATCAGCTACTTTACTTGACCAAATGCAGACTTTGAGCAAAATGATGTGTGGCGAGCGCCGCAGGGCTATAATATCTGAGATTCAGTATTTTACCAAATTTCATCACCAAGGGCGGTTGAGCTATTCTCAAGTGGCAGCGATGAAAATGCCTATTGGCTCCGGCGCAATTGAAAGCTTAATCCGCCAAGTGGTTAATCAAAGGCTGAAAGGTAATGGCAAGTTCTGGTTGCTGGAAAATGCTGAGGCAATATTACACGCTAGATGCCAGTGGGCTGCTGGTACTTGGTCAACTTTTTGCAACTCCATTTTGACGGCTAGACTTTATCCCGCTTAATCCCACTTTTTCGCGTTGCACCCCCCTGGTCATAAGTCTTCTTTGGCGATGGTTGTACCGAAGCCAAACTACAGGTAACTTCGATGCGGCGCTCGGCTGACAACTGGGAGGGGATCGAAGCAGCCAAACTGTTAGCTATCTGTTGACACTTGACTAGATCCACTTCATTGCTAATAACGTCAAATTCCAATGTTATTT
>Ga0068628_1001168_pt1 | contig 10682 bp, 13 predicted proteins | sample InSIn2gowninarea_FD_77431 | JGI IMG/M metagenome (GOLD analysis project Ga0068628, IMG submission 77431) | Clean room microbial communities from NASA Spacecraft Assembly Facility at Jet Propulsion Laboratory, Pasadena, California, USA -... ... | reverse complement strand
TCAAATGGATTCCAAATCTCTTCAAACATGGCTTAGGAATCGAATAGCTAAAGCCATGAACATAGACAGTCGAATTAGTCAGGTTGGGAATCCGAATTGAGGAAAATCCAAGTGACCAAGAGAGACAGTGAACAGTGAACCCTGAGAGGAGGATTGAACATAGAGAACAATAAATCCAAGCAAAAGAGACAAAGGGAAAAGCTGACCGCAGGCAGTGTCGAGCACTAGAGAGCTTGGAGATTCAAGCCTTCCCATAGAGGAATTGTTCCAAACTAACCATCACATTTGGCTCTTTCCACTATAGACCAAGGGTCACAGAGCTGGTAGGAAGGAGAAGAGTCTGTGTACTCTGAGTGGCTTGGGGAATCCAAAAACCGCCCTGCCAAGAAAAATCTATTTCAGGAGAATGCATATTGAGTCCCTGTATTGTAATTTCTCTACTGAAAGACACAATAAAACTAGGCTACCACTGAAGCTGGACCGGAGACGTAACCTTGGAGAATAGGGTGAACTCCTTATTAAAACTATTTGTGTCTTTGTATTGTTTACTGTATTTCTCTGCTGTATTTCCATTTATTTTCTGTGTATTATCAATCTGATCGATCCGTTGTTTCAATAACACAGAACACACACACACCAGCACATGAGTCTGTAATACCTTTAGTTTAATAAATCTTTAACTGATGGCACTCATAGGGTGAATATCAAATCAAGTGGTATCAGAACAATAAGGTTGTAAGGTTATACAAGCTTGTGTTGGTATAGCTGTGAATTCTCACATGACCAAAGCTCAAATTAGGAGAAGGAGATTTGGTGGAAACCAATCCTAAAATTGGGAGAGTCTATCCTAGAAAGTCCATGTCAAAAGAAGGTTCTATGGGGCCATACCCTCAATACATAGAGAGTTTCCTAGCTATGAAGTCCATGGTTGAAGAAATGTACTGAAACTTTAGAAAGAAAAAGGTGGAAGATGCATAAGGCTCTATGTAAGAGAAAGAAAATGATGAGCCTCACTTCCATGACATCTCCAAAGGAAAAGGGAAAGAGGAAAACTTTCTCACAGCTCCTAATATCCCTATACATAATAAGAAATCATATTTGATTAAGTTAGATGTTAAATTTGATTTGACTATATATGATGGAGAGCTAAATGCTGAAAAATTAGACAATTGGATTAGAAAAATTGATGTGTATTGCAGGGTATAGAATATAAACTCAGACAAGAGTAAGATTCAGCTGGTAAGCCTATGCCTAGGTGGCATTTCCTTGGTTTAGTGGGAAGGTAGAACCCAAGCTAATATGCAAATCCATGGTAAGACCATCTCTGTCTGGAGTGACTTTGTTTCTATAATTAGGAAATAGTTCTATCCATTGGCCTACATGAAGCAAGCCATAATGAGTTGGCAAACAGTTTGGTAGTTGAAGGGGAAAAGTGTACAAGGGAATACTCAAGAGTTCAGAAAGAAAGCATTGACGTTGGTTATCTCACTAGACTCGCCAAAGACTCTTTTGAAGTACATTGGTGGTCTACATAGCTACATGAGGCATACCATCCTCATGTTTAATCCCACTAGTATAGATGAGGTGTCTGTACAAGCTACTCATCTAGAGGCTAGAGGAAATAATGGAAATCCAGAAGTTGGGGGACCATCCCAACCCACTGTAATCAAGAGCAAGGAGAAAATAGAATAGAAGTGGAAAGCAAGGAAGGCTAACACTGCACAGAAAGCCAAAGCTTCATGCACTCACTGTAAAAAGGAGGGGCATGATGATGAGAATTGTTGGATTATGCATCCAGAGCTGAGACCTAAGAAGTCTGAGGGCAAGAAGAAGAACACAGTTGCAACTATTCAAAGTGTTTTGGGTTAGACTCGGGAGATGAAACAACCATAGCAGCCACAGGTATAAAAGGTAAGAATTCTAAAGAATCTACTAGTAATTCTGCTCAATCTATTATTGATGAAGAAAATGAGAGAAAAAGACATGAGCTTTTCCATATTCGATTTATTTCCAAAAATCGAAAGATTGATACTTTGTTTAATAGTGGCTCTCAAGTAAATTTGATTTCTGAAGCAATTGTAAAGAAATTGGGATTAGCAACTACACCTCACAAGAAACCATACCCATTAGGATGGTTGAATGATAAAGCACAACTACAAATGACTAGACAGTGCAAACTCAAGTTTTATTTTGGGTCAGCATTTGTAGATGAGGTTGAGTTAGACATAATTCCTTTGGATATATGTGGAATTATTTTAGGAATTACTTACTTGTACGATAGAAAGGCTATTTCCTATAGAGTTGAGAACAAGTATCTACTAGTTAAAGATGGAATCAAATACTTTATGAGAGCTCATAAGCTCAAGAATAATTATACTCTCATAAACTCAGGGCAGAGGAAAAGAATGATTAATTCATGCAAACAATTGTTACTGAAGGTTGTAAAGGAAAAGAAACCTGATAAAACCAATGTATTTGAGGGTTGTACTATTGAACTGCAAGCTGATATAGAAAAGGTTGTTTCAGAATATGATGTCTTGTTTAAAGAACCTAAAGGTCTGCCACCCAAAAAGGGAATAGTAAATGATATTATTTTGCAGCAAGATGTTCCATTGCCTAACATTGGGATGTACAGGTTGTCTGCTTTAGAGAATGCTGAAATCAAGAAGCAGGTGCAAGAGTTGCTCGAGAAGGGCTTCATCAGGCCTAGCACATCACCATGTGGGTCACCAATTGTTTTGGTGAGAAAGAAAGATGGCTCGTGGAGAATTTGCATTGATTACTGAGCATTGAATAAGATAAAAATCAAGAATCATTATCCCCTTCCTTGCATAGATGATCTCTTAGATCAATTAAAAGAAGTTGTTTATTTCACCAAGCTAGATTTGCATAGTGGATACCATCAGGTTGGAGTTGCAGAGCAAGATGCACGAAAGACTACTTTCAAAACAAAGCAGGGATTGTATGAATGGCTAGTTATTCCTTTTAGCTTAACTAATGCTCCTACCATTTTCATGAGATTAATGAATGATGTAGTCAGACCTTTTCTTAATGATTTTTTATTGTGTATCTGGATGACATTTTGACTTTTAGTAAAATGTGGGAACATTTAAAGCGTGTTAAGCAGACATTAGATGTTTTGAAAAGAGAAAAACTTTATGTTAAACTCTCAAAAGGTGAATTTGGAAAAACATCTCTAAACTACTTGGGTCACATAGTAGGGGGAGGTGAACTGAAAATAGATCCCTCTAAAGTGGCAGTTATTGCAAACTGGCCTAAACCCAGGTTTGCTACAGAAGTTAGAAGCTTCTTAGGAGTAGCACAATATTGGAGGAAGTTCATCTCTAACTTCTCCATGATTGTAGCTCCCTTACATGCTTTAACTGGATTGAGTAAGGTGTTTCAGTGGGGAGGCAAACAATAGAAAGCCTTTGATACCTTGAAAGAGAAAATTAGTATAGCACCTGTACTAGCACTACTAGATTTGTAAAGACCATTTGAGATCCAAACTAATGCCAGTGACTATGTCATGGGAATAGTGTTGACACAGCACAGCAAACCCATATTCTATCATTCTGAGACTTTTAATCCTGCAGTAGTTAAATATCCTACATATGATAAAGAATTGTATGCATTAGTTCAGAGTGTGAAGAAGTGGAAACATTACTTAATGGGAAAAGAGATAGTAATACATACTAATCACCAGCCACTTTAATATCTACACTCCCAAACTAAGCTACAATAATCAAGACATTACAAGTGGATGGGTTTTGCACAACAGTTTCACTCATCAGATATAAAGAGGGCATACATAACAAGGTTACAGATATGTTATCTAGACCCATTATAAATGCATCTACCATACTTAAGCATAATTCTTTACTACATGAAATCTACATAGAACAATATGCTCAGGATATGGATTTAAATATGTATATGCAACTTTGAGTCAAGGCAAAAGAGTAGAAGAATTGGATTATCATATAAAGGACCGACTCTTATACCATTGTGGGAAACTCTACATTCCAAAAACTGAGAGGATAAAGATAATTAGGGAAGCACACACTTCTCTGATATTAGGTAACTTTGGGGTTAGCAAAATAGTTGCATAGCTGCAAATATTCTGCTATTGGCCGAAAATGAATGAGACAGTTTCTAGATATGTAAGAGGGTGTACCATGTGTGTTAAAAGAAAGCTCAGCAATAGAAAACTAGGCTTGTACACTCCATTTCTAGTCCCTTCTCACCCTTGGGAAAGCATTTCCATGGATTTTGTAGGAGGACTGCCTAAATATAGGAAAGGTCATGATTATCTATACATTGTTGTGGATAGGTACAACAAAATGTGTGTTTTGATACCTTGTAGTAAACAGGTCACAACTGAATAGACTGCAAAATTGTTCTTTGAACATGTCTGGGTTCATTTCGGTTTACCCACTTCCATTGTATCTGATCGAGATAGTCTATTTGTGGGGAAGTTTTGGTCTAGTCTATGGGAACTGATGGACACTAGGTTAAAGAAAAGCATGACTTTTCATCCACAAACAAATGGCCAAACAGAAGTAGTAAACAAGACTATGATCCAGTTACTGAGAGGATATTGTAGTAAACATCCTAAGGGATGAACACTTATGTTATGTGCAGCATGCTTACAAGAGAGCCAAACACTCTTCTATATAGAGATCTCCTTTTGAGACCTGCTTTGGTTTCACACCAAGGTCTCCTTTAGATTTTGTCTTTGGTAAAGATACCATGGTTGATGGGCACAGTGATGTGGATAAGGCAACCAAGTTCATTGAGTAGATCTAGGAGATCCATCAGGCAGTACAGGAACAACTGGAAAAGAGTCTGGCCAAGTATAAGGCTAGGCATGATAAGCATCAGATGGAGCATAGTTTTTAAGTTGGAGACCAAGTCTGGATGTATATCAGCAAGGACAGGATGTAAGGTGAAGGTAAAAAGCTAAATCCTATCAGGTATGGACCTTTCAAGATACTTGAGAAGATTGGTGAAAATTCTTTTCGCCTTGATCTACTAGCTTACATGCATATCTACTCAGTCGTAAATATAGATTGTTTGAGATTGTTTGAACCTTCAATGATTGAGGACCCTGAAGAGCAAAGTCAATTGCCTTCTATTAATGACCTGCTACCTGAATACCTCAATGAGTTGCAGGAAGACACAGTGCTGGACAAGAATGTGAGGACAACACGCAGGGGAGAAGTTGAGTACCTCAGGATTGGGCCCAAAGGTTCAAAGCCAAGCAGCGCAAAGTGGGTTGAGATTGGACAAGTGAAGAAACAATATCCTCACTTAGTCAATGCTTAAAAACTAACTTTTGGTGGTCCAAAATATTTTTCAGTAGGGAGGTTGTCATCCAAATTGGATCCATAGAAAGACTATCGAGAACCATGACTGAATCACATCAAAAAAATCTCTAATGAAGTCCAAAACAATATCAAAAACACCCTGGAACCAATGGCCATGGCAACCGACGTCGAACAATGAGGACCTCGATCAAAGCATGCTAACCGACTCCCATGGAGACTGCGGAGGAGGCTAAAGTAGCCCCTAAGAGCCCAAAAATGGAAAAAGGGTGAAGTTTTTGATGTGAGATTAGTGAACAGAGCCAAAATGGGAAAGCCCGAGCACCCTATCGCATGGGGGAATCGGAGGACCGTGGGCAGAAAAAGGTAAAAGCACTGAAGTACAAATGTGGTACATACACTTTGGAAAACATCGGTTTTGATTGGGGCACCCTTGAATGGTAAGAGGTTTTAGACAGGAGTGAAGCAATTCCATACACCAATCAATGTGTGGCAGGCGGAGGTGAGAGAAAACTGCCATTGATCATGCATAATCAGTCAAGAAAGTCAACTGCGTGAAACATGTATATGGCGTCGGATCTAGAGGGCCCAGATCAGATGGCTAAGATTGCGCCCGATGGAAAGAAGTGGAATCGAAAAGGAATTAAACCACATTCTAAAGGGATTTGGAATTTGTTTGACCACCATAGTGGAGGAGGAACGCATCCACGGTGTAACTGAAGAAACAAAACGACGAAGCATGTTGGCATCAATTAGAGGAGGACAAGTGGCCACTCCTTGAGCATTCATGATGACGACAAATACAGGGAACTCCAATGCATAGCTGCAGAAGGTGAATCGACACAGGTAGAAGAGGAACCAAATAAGCATAGGGATCGAATGGCTAAAGCCATGGACAGAGACAGTAGAATTAGTCAGATTGGGAATCTGAATTGAGGAGAATGCAAGTAACCAAGAGAGATAGTGAACAGTGAACCCTGAGAGAAGGACTGAACACAGAGAATAGTAAAGCCAAGCAGAAGAGATAGAGGGTCGAGCTGACCACAGGAAGCGTTGAGCACTAGAGAGCTTAAAGATTCAAGCCTTCCCATACAGGAATTTGTCCGGACTGAGCATCACATTTGGCTCTTTCCACTGTAGACCAAGGGTCACAGAGCTGGTAGGGAGAAAAAGAGTCTTTTTACTGTGCGTGGCTTGGGGAATCCAAGAACCACCCTGCCTAGCAAAATCTGCTTCAGGAGAAATCATTTTGAGTCCCTGTATTGTAATTTCTCTATTGAAAGACACAATAAAACTAGGCCACCATTGAAGCTAGACCAAAGACGTAACCTTGTAGAATAGGGTGAACTCCTTATTAAAATTGTTTGTTTCTTTGTGTTGCTTACTATATTTCTCGACTGTCTTTCCATTTATTTTTTGTGTATTGGCAATCTGATTGATCCATTGTTTCAATAACACAGAACACACACACCAGCACATGAGCCTGTAATACCTTTAGTCTAATAAATCTTTAACTGATGGCACTCATAGGGTGAATATCAGATTAGTTGGTTGGCTGATTCTCAGGGTGCGGTGATAGAGTGATGTATTTTTTAATTTTTTTTTGAAATTGTTATGATTTATAAATTTAATTGTCATTTATCATTTTGGTTGCTAATTTAAGTTAATATGTTTTCATCATTTACTGATTTATGTGTTTCTTTTGTTAGGAAAATGGCATCAAAGAAGATTTATGTGAATCTTTCTGGACCAAGGACTCTTAAAGGTGGATCTTCAAAAAACATTGGTGAATGAACTCCACCTGAGCTAATGGTTACAAATCTTTCAAATGCCTCAAATGAAAGAGAAGATGATTTCATACTGGAAGATATCAAAAGAAGTGAAACTTCCATCAAGAATCTGGTATGTGAAAGAAATAGAAAGCCAAAATGTGAATATATATCTCTATATTGATATACCGAATGATAATGGAATTTATGATGTGATGGGAATCGTCATAGACATGTGTTCGGTACTAGACAGTGAAGTTGTTTACATACTTACAAAACCGCCCAAGTTGCATGAAAGGATTAAATAGTATGACATGAGAGAGGTATCTACAAAGTTGTGTAAAAAAATCGTAAATGAGATGAAGCAAAATATCGTAAGTATTGTTATTTATATTTGTGTTTTACGTTCTTGTAACTGTCTCACTATATTTTTTTAACTTTGTTTTTATTGACATATGATATTTTGTTTGGAAAAATTTTGTTGAAAGTTGTCCAATTAGGTTGGGAGGCATTCATTTCATAGAGCATGAGATTATGAAAGTTGTCATTAGTTTCTATTAAGTGTTTAAAGAAGATATGGCAAACAAGAAAAATGTAATAATTGACGATGCTACAAAACTACATCTAAGGGATTAGAAAAAAGGGCCTCTAGTGGATAAATCTAGCAAGGGTAGACAAGTTACTTTTGAAGATGATGAAGTTGAAACTGACAGTGAAGAATATAATGGATTGTAGATTTCTGTGGTCAAGTTTTTTTGAATTTATACTCGGATATTCCACAGTTTCCATTTTTGCTTTGTTGACGTTTCGAGTATAGACCCAGACTCATCATCAGGACTTGAGTCATTAAAAGACCAAAAGTAACAATGCCCAAGAATAAATCTATTACATTTAATGATGAGAATGTTATGAAGAAGAAATGTAAAGTTGAAGATTTTGAAATATTCATTACCAACAGTTAAGAACCTAGTGAAACTTCAAAAGAAAGCAAAGAAATCATTACACCAGGAGTTGATTTAGAGGATGGCATTATCAAAATAAAACAAAATTCCATTCGACATAATTTGACAAAGAGAAACTTAATTGAGGGTGGTCGTACATTTTAGCTTAATGTCAGACAAATCTATAAGAAAGTGAAGGACAATGTCAATATCAAGTCAGAAAGCCACATCATCTACACGTTCACAGCTTAAAAACATTGATGAGGTACAATCCATATCTCATGTGGTTAGCTATGTGCTTCTTGTTGATCTAGTTCGTGTTCCTAACAAAGAAGCATTTCATAAATCAAAATGTTTTGAATACAATTATTATGTTCTTGTGGGGAACCATTTTGTAGAAGCTCAAAGACAATTGATGGAGGAATGTCCTAATAACCCACGCTTTGAAACAATGAAATGTATCACTTATGCTGGTCTATCAAATACAGAAGCAAAGTTAGTGGCATGGGATCATAATTCAGATAATGAATACAGGACGTCTATGACTTTCATTAAAAGGGTTAGATTTATTCTTAATGAATTTGAAGAAAAATGTGGTGGGGATAGGATAAATGTTACTGTAGATTTCTGAAAGGAATGTTGTATGGAAATAGGTTATCCAATTGAAGAGAAAATCAATTCAAAATGTGGAAAAGGCAGCAAATTTAGTGATTTATTCAAAGGTGTTGATAACATTTTCTAGTTGGCATTTAGAACTGGAGAGATATGGGAGTTAATTAATGAGATTTTTAGCATGTGGGAAAACATTGGCATTAAAAACGAGAAAGTCAAAAAGTCTAAACCATTGATATGTAGCAATAGTGAATCAAGTTGTGAAATGAAGCAGCTTCTAGAAGATATGACTATCACACCTTGGAGAGCATTCCAAGGAGTGAAGGATGAAAAATTTGTCACAACAATATTATCTCGTGTGAGGTTAGGGGAATTATCATTGGATGAAATGTCTGAGGAATTTCAAAAGTAAGTTTGTTGAATTATTTTTATTTATTTCTAGATTATAATTTTCTTTTAAATATAACATATTGTTCTTGGTAGTATTTGTTACACATATCATTATATTGACCTTTTTTTACTTTATCTATGTAGTCACAAAGTTTACATGAAAATTCAAGAACAAATGGCTAAATTATTGAATGAAGATAGTTGGGATGATGTTGTACGCAACTGTCCAGATTCAAGTTCTACATCAACATTAAAAGTTTTTTATCTTGCATTTAAAAAGGTATGTTGATTTATACATTTATTTTTATTCATCTGTGTACTATATTTATTTTATAACATACACATATATTTGTTTATTTTATAAAAGATGAAGAATGATGATAATGGAGCACCAGATAGTTTCAGAACCTTTATTGAAAAAATAAAGATCGAAAGATTGAAGAAGCAACATACTAAGAATGTTGAACTTGATCCAACTCTTACTCATTTCATTTGAAATGGGCTAGACACTATTCAATATCAAGTAATACAAGGCGACTTTGAAGACATTGCTAAACTCATACCTAAAAGGGATTATGCCCTAGTTATTGCAGATATTCCCCATGGTTTCAATATTGCAAACATTGACTATGATAGTGAGCCTTATACTTATCAAGCTCTTAGTAAAGTGGTTGCGGGATTTCTAGAAGTCACGTCATTACCATTATAAAGATTTGTGACATTTCATTCAGACACACAATTGGCAATATTATTGTCAAGCTTCAAGGGGAAAAAATTCAAGGATGCAGCTTACATGGTAAGACATTTAAAATGTGTATTTGATTAATGTTGAAAATTCATTTATGTACAAGTTAATTGAACTTTTACTATTTCATTTTACAATCGAAAGTCAAATCTTCTTAACCGTGAAGATCAACTATTTATAAATGATTGTGAGTTCAACCATATTGATAGTTGGGAAAAAGCTGATAGTTATATGTCTATGACTTTTAATCGGGTAGACGGAAAGAGTCATAGCTAAATACTGACTTACGATGCTGTTGTGAGAAAACTAACATATGAAGACAAAGAAGCAAAAGGAGAGATAGTTAACATTTATCAAAAACCACAGTTATTGCTTAACTATCTTAGACATATGTTCAAATGAAGGAGATTGGGTTCTGGATTTATTTCCTGACTCAGGTAAGTTTTATTATATGGAATTGAATTTAAATATGTTATTTCGTAATTAATATGTCATTGTACTAATTTAATTCATTATTTCTTTTGTGCTTGATAACTAGGTACAACACTAGGATGTTGCCTTCAAAAAGGAAGAAATTGCATTGCAATTGGAAAAGATCCAATACAGTTCAATTTCATTCAACAAAGAGTTAATGTTTTTCAATTTCTTCCAGATGTAATGCAAAAAATTGGGTTGAAGAAAGGGGACTTAGTGAATCACATGTGGAAAAAAAGGCAAAGGAACCCCAACCACCATTTCACAGAATGATTGGAAAAGCATACATTGGGAGATTCGTAGACATCAAAGATCCATTAAAAGAGAAAAATGAAGCAAAAAATATTGTGGCAGAAGACATTGATGAAACTCTAGAGGTCGAAGAGTTTGGATTACGTGACATTGTTGATTAAATTTAAGTTAT
>Ga0068628_1001167_pt1 | contig 10702 bp, 12 predicted proteins | sample InSIn2gowninarea_FD_77431 | JGI IMG/M metagenome (GOLD analysis project Ga0068628, IMG submission 77431) | Clean room microbial communities from NASA Spacecraft Assembly Facility at Jet Propulsion Laboratory, Pasadena, California, USA -... ... | reverse complement strand
TGAGTTAGACAAGTTTGTTGGGAAACTACAGGGAGTCTAAGAGGATTTAAATTTTTTAACTTATAATTGTATACAATATATTATTTTAAATCTTCTTTTGAAATAAGAAGTAAACCAAATTATATGACAAGCATAGGGTATGGCATGTTTTTAATCTTGAAGTTATAACTAACGAACTATTTTTGAATTTGCTCAATTTTATTTCATATTTGTTGAGACATGCACACCCCAAACTTCATAACCATAAAGTATTATTGGGGTTACAAGATAGGTGAAAAGAGTTTTCTTTTTTTCCCAATTCCAAATTCTTACATTCTTACATTTATTTTCTAAACCATGGAAGGCTTTCTATCCAATAGAGATTCCTTTTTCAACACTTAGATTTCAATTTAGTTTATGATTTATATCAATATCTAAGTATTTGTAAGAATGAATAACCTCCAAGGGTTGATTATTAAATATGATTCTAGGGTGAGACATATTTTAGATTTAAGTATCATAATTTTGATTTTATCTACATTAATTGTTAAAACAGATATACTACAAACCAAGATAATCAAAACAAGCTTGGTGATTTTATTGTACAACTTAATTATGTTAAAAACAAGCATTCAAATACATAATTGATTTATATTTATTTATGGATAAAATTTGATAGTTTCTACAAACTATTAAGTTTAAAAGGACGTCAAAATACTTATCTTTAATGTTTGAAGAATATTTAATTATTTTACAAGATCATCATAATGTTTAGCTAAAAAAATAAAATCATTTGCATAAAGTAAGAGAGCAATGATGAGATTATGAAGGTTTGTGCCTATGCATCCAACTCCTTTGAAATATTTTTTAATTGATCTATATAAATACCAAATATACTTGAGGATAGAGACCATCCATATTTAACTTCAATATTGCAACTAATTTCCTTAGACCACCCTTGATAAGTTTTGAGTTTGATAATAACTTGCTCATTAAGCCTATAAATTATAAATATTTATCCAAAATGTATATCTAATTTAGCTATACATTTTAAAACTTTACCCCTATGAACAATATCAAAGGATTTTTTGAAATTCGTAAAACAAACAAATAAATCTTCTTTATTATTTCAATAAATTTTATCAATAGCTTGAAAAATGATAATATAATCAATTGTTGAATTTTTACTATTGATGATTTGTTTATCATAAATCATTCTCAAGTTTCATAAATGAATGGAAAAGGGCATTTAGAGCAACTTTGGTATTCAAAATTTTGCAAACTAATCAAGTCTAAGGCCTCAAATTCCTAAGCGCTAATTTTGAGAGGGATTTCAAGCAAGATGGGGTAATAAAGGTGAAAATGAGTGCCTACACTAAGTTTGACCAATTTTAACTTATTATGAGTTAAAAATTGTAATTGCCTCTATTTTTTTGATTAAGTGGCGATTTTGTTGGGACAAATTTTACCTGCCTCCAAAAATATTTATGGGGCTTTGAAAATCCCCCTCTTAGTTAAAATGAGAAAAAAATTAAAAAAGGCATGCATGGGGACTTGGGGTTCATTTTGATTTTTCGAGCTTAGGGGTTGGAGGAGAGAGGGGCATTTGGTTTATTGGTGAGACGAGGGAGGAGATGAGAGTCGAGGGGGAGGGGTTGGAGAGAGGGGCATTTCGTGCATTGGTGAGACAAGAGAGGAGAGGGGAGACCGAAGAAGTGCATTGAGGTACCTTAGTATTATTTATTTTAATGGTATTTAAATCTTATAGCATGAGGTTTAATGATGGCTGGAGGTGCTTCCAATGATTTAAGACCCCCATCTGTGCCAGTTCTTCATTGTGTTCACCCTATCAAATATTTAAGAATCTTGCATCAAAATTATAGAGTTTCAGCTAATGGGCTTTGATTATGTGATGCTTCAAAGGAACATATCGATAAGGAATATAAATAGGGTTTCCTTTACAATGAAAGGGGACAATTAGGGTTGGACCTAAGAGGCATCATTTCTTTGGGAGCACATTACGATAACACCTAATCTCTGTTATACTGAGTACACCTTTCATTTTGAGGACTATGTGGTTCACCTCTTCATCACCTCTGAAGTGGTAAGTCCAACTTTTCTATACCTTAATTTCTTGTTTGAAACTTGAATGCAGGGTGGGTATGCTTTAAAAGTTTGAAATTTTGTTATTTCTTAGTTTAGGCTAATACCATCGCTAGTAAAATTGGTCATATTTTATCTCTTTGATTGAGGGTTTACTGAGTAATTACCTTAAAATGGGAATAACCCTTTCTTGAGTTTGATCCTATCTCATTTTCCCATTTTCCTTGCGATTGCAAGCCATACTACCATAGGAAATGATGAGTAATTTGCTATTATATTGATGATAATTCTAGGGTTAGACCTAGAGAGTAAATGATTTATGGTATCATTGATTTGAAATCACTTTATCAAAATGAAGGTCTTCAAATTTTGAGAGTCCCAGAGTAACTTTAAAGATGTTAATTTAAGAGTTGAAATCTTATGTATGTATATTTATGCATGGCTAACCTTATGTAAACATTTTTATTACATTTCTGGCATGATGCATTTCTCCCCTTGTATGTGCTGGAATATATAATGCATTATTGTAAAGGTTTGTATTAATCATATTTGTAAATTCAATAATACTTAAGGATATCATTAGATACCTTAAGTATTTAAGTGAATATGATAATGTAACTTGTCCTACACTCCATGTCATGAGCATGCCCCTTTGGTAAAAGGGAGTTGCATGTCATGCCTTTGTACATTGGATAAAAGGGTGATCCAAAGAGGTATTTTGGTCTATAAATAGAAGGCTCCCTCTTTGCGATCATACACCAATTTGTGGAGTAAAGTTATGCTATAGGATAGTGTTTAGGAGATGAGATTAGAAAATTTGTAAGAGGTTCATATTTATGAATGAAGTAAGATCTAGTTAGTGGATGTACTCCTAGTTGGAGGAACCACTTAATATCTTGAGTTATCTTTGTGAGATTATCTTCTTTGATTTATTTAGATGTGAGTTTGAGCTTGAGGTTGGTGGCCTAGTCATTCAATGATCTTGTAATTCATTAATGAATTAGAGTGTGAAAAAAGTAACCATATTATTTTTAAAAAAGTTGGAGTAAACACTTAGGTCACACTTAATGCATGGTCATCATTATTTCTTATCTTCATCATTCCTTCTTTAATTATATCTTTTAAGAGTATGTATTTTGTTTGCATTTAATACTCTGCAAGAATTTCACTTTTTTTACTTATTCTACAAGTTTAACTCCTAAATACTGACCATTCTTGGAGTATTGTTAGAGTGCTTAGAGTAAAATTGCATTAAATACATTGACATTTTCTATCAAGTGCTAGTAAGAGCATAATGGCCTATTAAATACTTATTTGTTTAAATGGTGAAAATCATTATGAAGTAGATTTTTTTTTGGTAGTCTTTTAATAAATGCCTTTTTTTTTAATGTCTAGAATTAAATTATTTAAGCATGTTTTAGTGCTTACTTTTTGGTAATTTTTCAACTTGGCATTAATATTTTCTATTATTTATTGCAATTAAAGCCAATAGTGCAAACCTCTTAGCATTTTGTTTCCTTAGTTAAAATTATTTTCTAAGGTAAACTAATAATGCAATTCTTTGCTAATGTTATTTTCTCTTAAAGGATCATAATTTTTTAAGTAAGAGAGAGGGAAATTCTTTGAAAGTATTTACTTAAAATTTAGATCCTTATGCTAATATGACATATCTATTACTTAGGTTTAAAGTGTTGATAAATTCCTTATGCAATACTTAAAGTTTTTAGATCTTTGATGCAATGTTATGAATGGACTTATTCCTTTTTTTCCTTTATGCAAAGTTAACAAATGAACTTGTGCATGATGGAATATTTGATGCATTTATTTTATGCGAAGTGATAGATAGACTTATGCAAATTAAGTAAATGATGCATGCTTCTTACTTCTTTTTTAAGTTAAAAGATGCATGCTTATTACTTAAAAAATATTTTAAGTTAATGGAATAATGCATGCTCATTACTTAATTTTTTTTAAGTTATGATGCATTTGATGACTCCCTATTATTTTCCTTATGCAAAGTATGGAATGGACTTGTGCAACATAAGGAATGATGTAAATATGTCCTTTAGGGGTTGTAAACAAAATCCATTGGACTCTTAGGTTCCAAGTTATGAATGAATGATGTTTCATTTTAAGCTCTTTATTTCATGTTTCGCACTTTTGCTTTATTTACTTATGCAAAAATTGGAAACATTGATTGAGAAACCCCCTAAAATGAACACATCTGCACGTACATTTTGTAACATGACTTATTTGGGGAGCCATGAGGTGAGGATAGGCAAACCGAAGCCTTTAAGTTCGATGATCCAAATGGTGAAAAGTTCATACTTCTCAATTGCCCCTAAGTCCTCTATTGGTCTAGATATAACTCCAATAGATGGAAATACATATTTGTAGTGATACCACATGTCCGCACATTCATTCAGGGATTATCCTGATAACCTATGAGGACAACTTGAAACCTAATCAAGATTAATAATTTGGTCGATCCAATAAATATCATAACCTTGAAAAATAGTAGGTACTCCTCCTTGTGAGAGTATATTATTGCCCAAGGTGAACTGGTTGAGGATTGGTAGTACCTAGGCTCCACCTTGTGGGCATCTAGGTGAAGGCCTAATTTTAGATAAGAAAACAAGCCTCAATAATATCATTTACAATTCTCAATTCTTGGTGATGATAAAATGTTGGGTACATAGGATGTATTATGAGTTTCTATTGTAAAGATTTGCACATGTGAACTTTGTTAAGCATGTCCTTTTAGTAAACTTAACATATATAATTGATTTACTTAAAACATGTATGGATGTTGTTTTTAGATCACATTCTTATTTTTTCTCAGATTCTTATGTAGCAAATGGGAGACACCTTTTTACCCAAACACATTCTCGACGGTTCCAAATTTGGGATTTGGGAACCTCGAATGAGAGCTGAGTTGCAAACAAGGAAGCTTTGGAAAATAGTTAATGAGAACCTTGTTGCTCCTTCAGATGAGAAGGCACTAGAGGCTTACAATACAAAGAATGAGTTGGCAACTTCTATGATTTTTTGTGCAATTTTAGATGATGTGCTCTTGATGATTTCATCCTCAACCTTAGTAAAAGAAGCTTGGGATAAGCTTAAGCAAATCTACCTTGGATCTAAGTTCTCAAGAAGGTTTACTATCCTCCAAAAGTTGCTTCAATCTCATCAAGGGGAAGATGAAAATGTTATCATATACTTGAAGAAAATCATTGACCTTAGGACCCAACTTGTTGCTTGTGGGTGCAATTGGATCAATGATGAGTTCATGGTCTTCATCATTCTCCAAAGTCTTTCTTAAAATTTTGGTAACTTTGTGACCGTAATTGAGACTAGGCTTGATGATGAAGAAGAAGTCTTCTCCCTTGAGAACCTTTCTAGGCTCCTTCTTAAGTATGAGGAAACTCTTAACAAAAAGATGTTGGTCTCTTCTTCAAAGGTCAATAACATTGCTCTAGGAACAACCAACACTCCTTTCAAGAAGAAGTTTAATCATCATAAGAAATCCTATCCTTCTTCCTCCAAAAGGTTTGAGAAAAGGGGCAACAATAATGGCAAAAATGATAACAACAACTACTTCAAGCAAGTAGATGGATAAGGCAAGGCAAGCAAACCAAATCCCAAGGCAAAGTTCGATGGAAATTGTAACTTTTGTGGCATTCTTGGTCACAAAGAAGTTGATTTCCACAAAAAGAAAAAAATGAAAAAGAACAAGGGTAATGGAAATGTAAAGAAATTCAAAGGGAAGAAGAATATAAAAGTTGGATTTATTGCTTCACTCTACTCCATGTCTCACTCTTTTTTGACTGATTGGATTGTTGATTTTGGTTGCACTAATCACCTATGCTTTGAAAAAAATAAGTTTGAAAATTTTCACAAGTATATAAAAGATGCAGTTGTGATAGGTGATAATTATATTCTTGAAGTCCAAGAAATTGGGAGTGTCTTGATTCATAGTAAGGTTTTTGAAAATGTGCTCTATGTTTCTAAGCTCAGGATGAACCTTCTCTCAATGATTCAAGTTGCAAGGAAAGGTTACTCATTTGACTTAAACTCTCAATCCTGGTGCATAAAGAAAGGAATTTCCATGTTGGTTAAAAGGTCAGTGAAAGATCATCTCTACATTATGGATCAAGTTCCAACAAAGATGTGTCTTGCTACAAATGTGTGTTCTAGAGGCAATCTTTGGCACCAACGTTCAGGCCACCTTAACCATAAGAGTATTCAAGTCATGAAAGACCAAGAAATTGTGGAAGGTTTGCCTTCAATTTCTCCTTCGATTGTTTTATGTGAAAAGTGCATCTTAGGCAAGATGAATAGATAATATTTTGAAAATGATAAGGCAATAAGAGCATCTCAACCTCTTCAACTTATGCTTTCAAATTTGATGGGTCCATTTCAAACTAAGTCACTTGGAGGAGCATATTATGTATTGAACTTCATTGATGAATTCAGTAGGATGACATTTGGTTATCTTCTTGAGCACAAGGATCAAACCTTTAAGAGTTTTAAGAATTTTAAGGCCTTAGTTGAAAATCAAACTAACCTTAAAATCAAGATGTTGAGATCAGATAATGGGGGAGAATATAATAGCAATGAGTTCAATGTCTATTACGCTAAGTATGGAATCAAGAGGTAGTTCACAATTCCATACACTCCTCGGTAGAACGATATTGTCGAAAGGAAAAATAGGATAATTATGGAGATGGATAGATGCATGTTGGGTAATCTTCTTAGTTTCTTATGGGGTGAAGCTATGAGCACTGTTATTTATATCTTGAATAGGTGTCCCACAAAAGTCATTCAAGGTAAAACTCCTTTTAAGGTATGGTCAGGAAGAGAACCTAATATTTCTCACCTTAGGGTGTTTGGTTGTGAAGCATTCTCCTACATTATTTTTGATAAAAGGAAAAAGTTGGAAAAAGAGTTAAAAAATTGCATCTTTATGGGTTATGAAAGTCAACATAGAGGCTACAGCCTCTACTCTCCATCCTACAAGGGAGTGTTCATTTCAAGGGATGTAAAGTTCAATGAACTTCTTGAAGAATCTGCTTCTAATGAGAATGTTGATGACCTAGATGACTCATCAGTTGCACCTAGCTAGTTGGATATTGATGTAGATAAGTCACCTCAAGAGCAAAATTCTTCAACTCAAAGGATAACAAGGAGCATGACCTTGAACAAATCCTTATTTACAAAAATTGACAACAAGAATGAGCCCTCATCTTTCAAAGATGATTCTAAGCACGAGTGTTGGATGGAAGCCATGAAAGTGGAGTATAAGGCACTTATGAAAAATGAAACTTGGGACTTGGTTCCTTATCCCAATGAGAAAAATATGATTGGCAATAAGTGGATCTACAAGGTCAAGTTCAATTCAATTGAGGATATTGAGAAATACAAGGCAAGGTTAGTAGCTAAGGATTTTGCTCAGAAATACGATGTAGATTATGAGGAAACCTTTGCTCTCGTAGCAAAGATGCCTACTGTCAGAATTATCCTTGCTCTCTTTGGAGCTCAAGGATGGAAATTTTTTCAACTTGATGTCAAGATTGCATTTCTTAATGGTGACTTAGATGTGGAAATCTTCATGAATTAACCAAAAGGGTTTATTGTGGAAGGCAAAGAGTATTTTGTGTGCAAGCTAAAGAAGTCATTGTATGGACTTAAGCAAGCACCTAGAGCTTGGTACAAGAAGATTTCAAGATACTTTGTAGACATTAGATCTCTAAGTATTTTTCTGAATCTAATTTATATGTGCTCAATCAAGAAAAAGATGTGGTCTTGATTCTCCTTTATGTGGATAATCTTATGATAACTGGAAATAATGATGAAATCATTCAAGAGTGCATATACAAGCTTAAGGCAACCTTTGAAATGACTGATCTTGGTCTCTTGCACTACTATCTTGGAATGCAAGTGTATCAGTACAAGGATTGTATCTATCTCAGTCAATCCAAGTATATATCAGACATCTTATAGAAGTTTGGAATGGAAGAGTGTAGACATGCTGCGATCCCAGTCTCTCCTGGAATCATTATTTCTCTTAGCTCCAACTCTCAATTAGTTGATGCTACATATTACAGGCAATTAATTGGTAGTCTTATGTATTTGACTATTTCTAGGCTAGATATTACCTTTGCAATGAATCTGATGGCATGATTCATGCAGAAACCATATGTTGAGCACCTCAATGTTGTTAAGCAAATATTGAGGTATGTTGCAAGGACTAAGGATCTTGCTCTCAAGTATTCTAAGCTATCATCATTTTTTCTCTTAGGATTCTCATATTCTAACTATGGGGGAGATAGAGATGAAAAGAAATCAACCTCTACACATGTGCTTGGCATTGGTTTAGGTGCTATCTCTTGGTCTTCCAAGAAGCAGCCTACTATTTCTCTTTCCACCATAGAAGTTGAATATCATGCCATATCTGTTGCAACCCATGAAGCTATTTGGCTAAGGCATATTTTGAAAGAAATTGGGTATGAGCCAGCTGGCTCATCTTTGATTTCTTCAGATAATTAGTTGGCTATTTCTTTGGCTAAGAATATTATGTTCCATCAGAGAATAAAACATGTGGAAATCCAAGCGCATTTCATCAAGGAGAAGGTTTTTGATGGCATCATACACCTTGAGTATTTTCCATCAACCTTGAACTTCATTGATTTGTTCACCAAGCCCCTTCCTGAAGCTTAGTTCTGTAAGCTTAGGGATGCTATCAAGTTGGTAAAGTTTCCCTTAAGGGGTAGTGAAGTTTGAATTTGTGTGTTGAATTCAACTTTATGATGATAACTTCACCCCTAGGAGGAGTTTTTTGTTGTATTGTGTTGATTTTGTTGTACACCTTTGTGGTAAGTTTGCTCTACGTGAGGAACTTATTGTACATATTTATAGAGCAAAAGATTGGCCAATCTAGCACTATTTAGTTATCCATGTGTGAGGAACTGTTATGTGTATTTTGGCACTGTTAAGTTATCTATATGTGAGGAACTCGTATGTGCATTTTGTTATGCTCTATATTGTAATGATAATCAACATATGTTGTATATACAATAGGTGATTTTGAGTATGAGTCTGACATCTTTGTGATGACTTATACTGCATTATTGATCAATTCATTATGATATTTATGTGCTTCGTCTATCCTTATTGATATGAATATGTTGCATCTAACTGATCTTGTTATTTTAGTTGCTTATGACTTGCAAGTTCTTTTAAGATTACAGGTTACTTACTTCGGGTATGCAGGATCATGGAGACTCATCATGAATTCCAATTGGATGACTAATTTATGTACATTGAAATCAGCTGTGGTTAATGATTGTATTGTAAACCATTTGCTAAAATGATAAAATACTGAGTTTCAAATTAGATCTTTCTTACTTCACAAATATGTAAAACGTTATCATCTCTGGTTGTATCTATTTGGAGGAGAACTCTCTTACTCTCTATCTCTTTCTTCTCTCTTATTCACTCTATCCCAATATTTCATTAAGGGGGAGTGTTAGAATATATAATGCATTATTGTAAATGTTTGTATTAATCCTCTTTGTAAATTCACTAATACTTAATGGTATCATTAGATACCTTAAGTATTTAAGTGAATATGATAATGTAACTTATCCTACACTCCATGTCATGAGCATACCCATTTGGTAAAAGGGAGTTGCATGTCATGCCTTTGTACATTGGATAAAAGAGTGATCCAAAGAGAGATTTTGGCCTATAAATAGAAGGCTCCCTCTTTGTGATCATACACCAATTTGTGGAGTAAAGTTATGCTATAGGATATTATGTAGGAGATGAGATTAAGATATTTGTAAGAGGTTCATATTTGTGAATGAAGTAAGATTTATTTAGTGGATGTACTCCTAGTTGGAGGAACCACTTAATCTCTTGAGTTATCTTTGTGAGATTGTCTTCTTTGAGTTATTTAGATGTGAGTTTGAGCTTTCATGAATTTTTTGTAGTGTAGGGTTGTTTATGTTATATTGCAATCCCTTCAATATGGTTGAAGTAATATAATTCAAACTTCATGAAAAATAATATGCATGCTATCATGATAGAGAATTTAAGGTAATGGGATTACTAAGATGTCATCTCATGATTAGTTTTGCCCCTTTTTTCTTACATTAACCTCATGTGATGTTTCATGTTGATACTTTTTGAAGAATGATAATAGGATGAAGATGGTAGTCGTTGTTTTGCCCCTAATATTTGAAGAACATCTAAGCTAAGATCTCATATTCATTTTGCCTTAGTGACTATTTTAGTGTTTCTTGATAATTAACACTAACGGATGGCTCTGTTGAACTTGGGGAGATAAGTGCCTTATTATATTGTATATTGGATGCTTTTTTGTAAACAATCCACAAAAATAAGAACAAGTTTATACTTCTAGATATCCTTTTTATAAATGACACAGAAACAGGAACAAGTTTATACTTGTAGATATTTTTATGCTACAATAGTTAATACATATATATATATATATAAAGATATTTATGCTTAAGTTTATATGCTTTATTGACATAATTTGGGTTATATTTGATGTTGATGCCAATATTTGAGTTAGAGATAATAATGATGTATAATG
>Ga0068628_1001166_pt1 | contig 10715 bp, 11 predicted proteins | sample InSIn2gowninarea_FD_77431 | JGI IMG/M metagenome (GOLD analysis project Ga0068628, IMG submission 77431) | Clean room microbial communities from NASA Spacecraft Assembly Facility at Jet Propulsion Laboratory, Pasadena, California, USA -... ... | reverse complement strand
TATGATCAAATTGACTGAAATATACAAATGCGCACATCTGTCCCGCAACGACCTACTCTAGGCTGGCTACGATTTGAGAAGGAAATGTAAAGAAGTTCACAAGGATGCATGATACAACAAGGGCTATGTCAGCTAACGTCGATTGAGAAAGACGTCTCGAAGTTCGCGGGACAAGTGTAAGACAGACCGTTGTGAGGAAAGGGACGTCTCCCGCCAGGCAATAAGCGCGCATCGCAATCTTGGCGCAACCTATCCCCATCCAGCCTAGCACCCACGATCGCGTCGGCAATTTTGAACAACTCGAACTTCTTCGCTCCGCACGAGACTCCTCTTCCCTCACCAACCCTCAAACAGACGCAGGATATCCATTTCTTTGCGCTCCCCTCAACCCTCAAAATGTCTACCACCGTACGTACAACCGCTTTGCTGTCCGCTGGGCGTCCCGCCCGCACAAGACCAGTAGGCTAAGTACCATGTAAAGCAGAAGCGCAACCCCGCGGCCAAGAAGGGCCAAAAGATCACCAAGAAGTTCATCATCAACTGCTCGCAGCCCGTCAACGACAAGATCTTCGACATCCAGGCTTTCGAGAAGTTCTTGCACGACCGCATCAAGGTCGAGGGCCGCACCGGTAACCTTGGCGACACCATCCAGATCAGCCAGCAGGGCGATGGCAAGATCGAGGTCATTGCGCACCAGGAGTTCTCTGGCCGCTACCTGAAGTACCTGTACGTCTGATTACGAAAGTAAAGGATCCGCAAGGCATGTGCTAATGCGATGATAGCACCAAGAAGTTCCTCAAGAAGCAGCAGCTCCGTGACTGGCTCCGCGTCGTTTCCACTTCCAAGGGCGTCTACGAGCTCCGCTTCTTCAACGTTGTCAACGACGAGGCCGACGAGGATGACGAGTAGATCTACGATACCATTTGAGGATACCAGCATGGATTGCATATCATGGAGTCTAGGGTTCGGAAAATGAGGATGGACGGAAGTCTACAGGCATATAGCACGATCGTAATGAAATAATGCATTTGCCGACATACAGACGTCTCGCCGTGCGCGGATGTTGTGACATTGCTGCATCAGTCGCATCATCTTGTGGCCATACAGGCTAATGATGGCTGCGCAGTCGTGAACATCTCGTGTTTGTGTACCGCAGTGCGTGTGGGCTGATCTGTTCCGCAGCTTGAGTGCCGTGACATCATGACGATAGCCGAATGAACTTGTGTGTGTGTGTATCGGAGAACAATCTTGAGGTGATTGGGATTACCCGCTGGTTTTACGATCGAGCCTGAAAAGAGCAAGGGCTTTCTGGTCCTTGGACACTTCGCATACTCAGAGAAAGATGTGGCATTCCCCATGTATTGCGCATATATTATCTGCACACCAAACCATACCGACTCGAGCTTGGTTGATGATTTCGTGGTTCCAGCTTGGAGTCATCTGCTTCAGTACAAGTTAGATAGCCATGACAGCATCTCAGGGTACGAGATGCTCACTAAACCTCGCCAATCGTCGTGCAGGTTGTCTTGTGAGCTATTTAGCAATTGACAAGTCTGATCACTGTTTCATATGGTACAGTGTACAGTGTTAAGTAGAGCAGCATGTCGCGCAGGACGAAGAGGTATTGCAACACATCCAGCGACGGTCACCCATGATCATGGCGGGCGTTGACAATCAGTCTACTACTGCGTCATCGTGTTGCTTGTGCGCTTTTGCCTGCCCGGCTTTAGCTTCATACTTGGTGGCTCTCCTACGTGGTTGTGGAGAATGTTGCTTTGACACCGTTGTAACGCCGGTCTTGTACGTATCAAAGAAAGTCCTGATGCCAAATTGAGGCATATGGAAACTCGATTGCTCTACCATCTCTTCTTCGACAGCACTGTGCTGTGATTTTATTCAGGTTGGTCTTCAAGCCTTTCGAGTTGAAAAATCGTCTCGGCGCATGGCCTATCCATCCACACGATAAGTTATGGCAGTGTGGTTGAGTTTGATTTTAGCTTTCATCACACTTGCAATTCGCGTTCGCCAGTTGTGTTCTCAAAGGCGTGTTCCGCCTTCATAGTTGAAGGGTAATTTCCTTTAACGTTCCAATCCATGTGCTTACCTTCATCACTCATGCTGGAAATATGCTTGAAGTTGAATACCATATGAACCAGCTTGTAAGAAGTGAATAATTTTAGTCTAGGCTAATCACAGGCGCGCAGTGAGGAGCAACAGAACGAAAGCTAACGAGATGCGTCAATAACTGAGGCCCCAAAATCCACTCAAATCGTTCACCTCTTACAAGCCGATAGAATCCGTAGTCTAAAACAAATATTTTTGCGCTGCCGTCTACTGTATGCGGGAGATCGACAAGTGTGTAAGATCTGAGACTTGGGGACGATCGTGTGCGGGTACTAAACACGCGTTGTTGCGGGCACCAGAAAATCTTCGCGCGGTACAAATCGCCGCACGCAAGCTTGCGAAGCGTGATCCACAACTTGATATCGCACTTGCGTAGGGTGACTGTCATTGATATGCGCCAGGGTAAAGAGACTTCAAAAGAACCCCGGATGGGGTGCCGTGAGGACAGAGTATCGAGTTTATCCACATGTGTTTTCGGCGAGCATGCCGTAGACAATGTTCGTCGTGGCTTGAGCGGCCTTGCATCCGATTACTAGCTTGTGTGGCGGGCATCGCGCAGTTGCGGAGTCTAGGAAAATTCTAGAATAATCGCTCAGGTACAGCGCGCAGCGCCAAACCCGGCGGCAAGTGCACGGAGACGAGCAGAGCTACATCGTGAGCTGCATGGGGTAAGAATTTGCGACGCGCACTGGCTGTGTTCTTCAAGAAAGGCATACCAAGGCAGCCTATTGCAGGATACCAAGACGCCGTGCTCGATGAGGCTTCGAAGGGCCGCAATGCAGGGTAAAGATGCGTTATTTCGAGAGTCAAACATTTTAAAGGATATCTGTTTGCGGTCAACTGAGGAGCGGTGAGATGCCGTCTAATGTCGCCAGCATGGTGCCACACCACGTTCTATATGCGATTGGATGGCGCTACTCGCACGCAAAGTGTCGACATTATGACTCTAAGTTACGCTTGTTAAGGCTAAGCAAGCTCGTCCTGACGGCGACGGGTTGGAATGCTTGTAACAGAAGAACGAACCGCGCTTGTCAGTTCGATGGTGGAAGAACCAGTGAGATGCAGAGGTTGTAATTTCATTTCCCGATTCGGAACGGCGTTGATCTCGGACCGTCCAAGATACGGACGCCATCCAAGCGTCACCGTTGCTAAGCGAAATATCGTGAGATTCTGGCGATGGTGTTTGAGGATCTGGTCACCGACCCACATAGGCTTCTGTCGGGCCTCTCCGACGGAAAGAAATGTGATGTCCGTGTCAACAGCCGTTTCCATCGAGTAATGTAGAACAGTCTAGTCTCCCAACAAGTGGATGCTGGGACACGAAGCAGCGCAGGTTACAGCCAATATTCGGGCCGGACGCCAGAATGTGTAAAAAGGCTGCAAAGAGTCTGGGATAGGTGGGTGTCCGTCCACGATGATGCGAGAAAATTCAGCGCATTACCTAACGACGGCGCGCCTTGGCATGAGCGCGCAACGACATGGGAGGTGTTAATGAAGACATTGCACAATTAGCAATGCGTTGGGCACGTATTATGTGTCATCTGGTCGGTGACGACGTCCGCTCCTCTTGTAGGCAGGGAAGCGCTCCGGTGCTGGAAGCCCGAGGAGATGCACAATTGCTCATCCCCAGAGTCGCCCTTTCGAGACGGACACAAAGGCCATATTGCGGGGAACAGCGCATCAGGTCTGCGTCAGCGAATGATATTGAGCGGTCGGACAGTGTGCCGTTGCGACGGATGAGCACCCCAGAGATTTTCCGGTGGAGACTGTTGGTTTGGCATCATGTGTGATGGAGTGAAAGGCCTTCGGCGAGTCACAAATGTTGCCCGGCATCGAGCCACCACGGTGCATTGTTGGCAGCGGTAGCTAGGTAACAAAGAACTAGATGGATGAGAGATCGAATGGGACTCGGTCAGCGCGATTCGTTGGTGGTCAGAGCGACAACGAGTGCGCAGTAAGCCTAGTAAATAGGAGATTCGCAGCTGAGGCGGTGTTTGCTCGCAAGTTGACGTCTTTTTCGCTGGCACGCACGACACTCGGCGTCGTCTACTGGACGATCACGAGAGCGGCAGGCCGTGCACGCGACTGCCTCCTGACCCAAAAATTACACAGAGGCGCACCTAGGCAGGGGTGTGCTGGCCGGAAGCTCACTAGCGCGGCGTGCGAAATCCCTGGCTCTGGTATAACCGATGAAATCATGCGAAGGCTTGGAGTCGCCCAGTCATCGAGTTTCTCTCATGTAAAACTAAAATAATCCTTTCTTAAATAAGACCACGCCCTTCCCCAGAGCACGCCTTTGGCCACTTTGACAACTAGAACATGTTCCTGCCGCAACACCTTATTAATCACCTCAACTCCCACAAGGTCAACTCTTGAAAGACGTCGCCGCCGTTCCTAGCACCTGCATATCTGAACCCGGCCCACCACCTCGTCGCCATTGGCCGCCGCCTTATCTCGCAGATTCTCGCCTCCAGCGTCCACTCACGTCACTTTCTTTCAGCCCTACCCCAGATTCTTTATCAGACATGCCTGGACGCCTGCTCAGCACACTCGCGAGGGTGGCACCCACACCATTACCTAAACTAGACCTCGTCAAACCACACCCAGAGGGTCTCTTGCCTCCCGTCTACTCCTACGACGCGCCGCGGGTAAAGGCGAAGTCAAAGTCGGAGGAGTCGCTCGTCATGGACATCTTCAACCGCCACAAGCATGACAAGCATGCGAAGGAGAAGGAGGAAATCAGAAAAAGCCCTAAAGTCGAGGCGCAGGGCGCGGCCTCTATGAACATGAGTGTAGAGTCGCCTCCCATTGTATTCTACAATAGCGCGCAAGCTTCGACAGGGGCCATCTTCTCGGGTCAGCTCACGATTACCGTTCATGACCCCTACATTACCGTAGAAAAATTCGAGATGCGTATGCTCGCTATTGTTTCTACTAAGAAGCCTGTTGCCCCACACTGTCCAGATTGCAGCACGCAAACCACCGAGATCCACAAGTGGGAGTTCCTGACGCACCCTACTTCTCTGCGCCACGGCCCGCACAGCTTCCCCTTCAGCCACTTGCTGCCGGGACATCTGCCCGCGACCACCCATGGCAGCCTCGCCACTATCGACTACTACCTCTCCGCGGTCGCCATCACTTCATTAGGGAAGATTACCTACAAGCGCAACCTGGACGTCAAGCGCGCTATCTTCCCTGGTGCTGAGAAGCACTCCATTCGCATCTTCCCTCCGACAAACCTAACTGCCTCTGTCAAGCTGCCACCAGTCATCCACCCAATTGGCGACTTCCCAATGGAGATGCGCCTCTCCGGTATTGTACAGAACAAGTCCGATTCACAGACCCGATGGCGGCTTCGCAAGCTCAACTGGCGCATCGAGGAGACCCAAAAGTTCATCGCCCCTGCGTGTTCCAAGCACATCTCCAAAGTTGGCGGTGAAGGCAAGGGTGTCCTTCACGAGGATCTCCGCGTTATCGCCAACGAAGAGGTCAAGACAGGCTGGAAGACCGACTTTGAGAAGGGCGAGATAGATGTGGAGTTCCAGGCCGCCTGTAACGTCGGTCTCAAGCCTCTCTGCGATGTGGAGTCTCCAAGCGGCATGAGCGTCAAGCACAACCTCATCATCGAGATGGTTGTGGCTGAGGAGTGGGCACCTCTGAAGAAGCTCAGCCAAGCCACTCCTACCGGCGCTGCACGCGTCCTCCGTACGCAGTTCCACCTTGTCCTCACCGAGCGCTCCGGAATGGGCATCGCCTGGGACGAGGAGCAGCCTCCTCTCTACGAAGATGTTCCCATCAGCCCACCCACTTACGTCGACGAATGCGAGTTTCCGCTTTCCAACAGCAGCTCTCGGTCTGGTAGCTTCAGCCTCGAGAACTAGCTGTCGGTCCTGTTCATTTCCTTTTCTTTACTATACCCCGTTCAACGATCAAAAGATCGGTGCTTCACGAATTTTCTATCTAAGCCATTGGTTTGACTTTACCGCGGTTGTCACTGGTGGCACTGTGTAGGATATACCCCATTCGCGCTTGCTTTATGGCGCGTCTATCTTGGCTCGCCACTCTTGGTTTTCATTGTACGGCGTTGAGGATCATTACTGAACTGCTTGAGTTGAGCCCGTATCGGGCCCCTCTTGCATATGGACGTTCAGCTGGCGTTTTGTATCTCCAAAAGAAAAGTTCTTCACATCAGGATCCTAACTCAAGATCTGTATAGCAGTATAGTACACATTAGCTAGTGCCAGTAGAATTCAACAACTTCTACACTCACATATTTCCTTGACCCATTTATCAAATTGACTTTATTGCACTCTGACCAATGTTTCTTTGGCAACAAGAGTGTAAAGATTTGTACACTCACGACCTTGATAAAATGCATGTGCATTCATAGTAGCCTTCAGGCCAAGTCCGTAACCACCGACACGCATCGTCTCAATCCTCACCGCCCGCCTCGCGCCTTCCCTTCGCTCCTCGGTTACACCTTCCCCAAACCGGACTCACGATATTCGCCCCTCCACCCCTCCACATCTATCCCCTGACGATCAAGCCACCTCAAGAAATTTTCTCGTCCCTCTGACACGCAGGTTCCACATCGTCCTCGCACGCATGGTTTCTTGATTTAGACGCTAATGGACATTCTAGAACACCGGCCCACAACCCAAGGCACCACCAGCACACCGTGCATCGGCAGTCGTTCGGGAGTGCCGAAGCGCACGCTACTGACACATAACATGCACCGCGGCGGGTACCTGCGCGTTATGCGCTGGGATTAGGGACTACGGGTGAAGAGCAAGGACAGGCAAGACGGAGTTGCGCGACGGTATGGGAAAGTTGATTAGATATGCGCTGGATGGTTTTCATATCCTATCTAGAACATGCAGGGTTGTGCGGCTCTGCGGGGAAGGCTGCTAAACCCTATGGTGACGGTATCGCGGAAAACGGGATGAGCGACAGCTGAGATACTGCGAGACTATATCTGTTGGTATTGAGCGCGGTTGAGGGAGGAGCGCATGTGGTGGGGAAGCCGCGGTCAGTCTGTTGTGTCTCCATCTTCTCTCGTCACAACCTCTTCATCATCTCGAAAGCCTCTGTCAATGCGAATGTCTCTCTGCCAGGCAACGAAAATCTTACATCACCTATGGCGCCGCTATAGAACTTCAACGCCACGATTTCCGTCGGGCTTTGCCAGAGAAAGTACTCTTACGGATATCCAAGTTCCGAAAAAGACTTTTCGTACGTTTACACGTTCTTTGGACCTCCCCAGTCCGTCAGAAATATCGAATATCGTACATATTTTGAACACTTACGCTGCGCTGCCTCTTGGACCCGAAATTGGAAAACTCTCGACATCTCTAACATATTCAGTAAGCTATAGAGATACATATTATTCCTATTTGTGGTCTAAACTTCTCCAAAAGGCCCGATGCTCATTCACATGTGTGCCTGGCTGCCTTAAAAACCGAAAATTATAGAGGCTCAGCGCAAGTCTGTGCCATCGTCTCGTTGCTTCCTTCCCGCGAAATGCGTCAGTAGTTCCTTATTAAGGCTACACGAAAAGCAACGTTGCCCAAATGGTTGTCTGTTCGCTGGTCCGAGCAGCCGTGTATTGTCTTTGACTTCCTCAAAACAACATACGATTGCAGCCAGGACTTGAAAGAAGCAGATTAGAAAGAAAGGAGAAAAGGAGGTGCCGAATTTTAGATACATGCATGAGCTAGATATGGGCGTGTTGGGATGAATGCCGAAAGTAGTCTCACACGGTCACCCCCCTCAGCCCGTTTTACTCTTTCTGGATTTTCACTATACTGCTCTCCTCTCCAACGCTACTCCAAAAGATAATTGTGAACAGTGCATGCGGTTGCTCGCCAGCTGCTCCAAAAAACAATGTACATTCCAAACGCATATCCTGTTTTCTGCTGTTCCCTCACCTCGCTGGCGTACACAGTGCACCGCAATGTCTCGAAAATTTACGGCGTCACTCACCGTGTTCGCTCGCTGTCGTCCTCTTGAATCTCGAATTTCAAAGGAGTTGCACACGGACAGTATGTCGGGAATTGTGCGAGAGAACTTGATTGCGAAGGACGTTTTCGTGATAGCTGAGGACAGTGAAAGTCTAAAAGTAGGCCTGGAGGGGCTTATGAAGGGACGGAGGAAGAGCGAGAAGGAAAAAGATAAAGGGATTACATTACGATGGAGAAGAGGCTTTCCGGAGAACGCGGACAGAACACTTCATGGAGTTCGTTCCCTCCCAGGCCGAAGATGTAAATTCTGCCTCGCCGTGGTCTTGTTCCTTATCGCAATACTTTGCACACACATAGTTACCAACACGCATACAAAGCATGCATATATGCTTGCTCGCGCTCTCAAAATCCATATAGCAGACCTGATAAGTGTCCTCGCCACCATCTTCTCAGCATGATTTTCCGCCAACCCCTGCAACTTCTTAAAAAACGAAAAGACCAAATACATGTGTCTCTCGTCTTGTCTAAGAGCTTCTGGCATGATTGAATATACAGCTAGTCGTCCGATAGCATTGCTCTCAGCCTTTCAAGTCAACAGGAGGAGAACCCATGGTTTTGTAGAGATAAGAAGTAGCATTAACGCAAAGATTCGAAGGTCTAGGTGCGGTATTGCATGTTTGGGCCGAGATACGACTCTCCCAAATGAGTAACACAAATGCGCCATGATGTGTCTGTCGACCAGCAGCTGGGTATATAATTGCTTTTCTCGACACCTTCCTTCCCATTTCACAAACTTTCTCTTTGACACTTTTACCAAGGATCGATAGAAGGATCATTTGTGTGTTTGTGCTTAAGCGAGAAAATAAAAGACAGATGCAACTCTCGTATGTCTTCCCCTTTCGTGTTTGCACACGTCCGCTCTAAGCTTAGATAAAAGACGGACAATACCAGCTAGATGTGTGAAAAGAGAAATCATTTTGTTAAATACCGAAGCGGCAGTGACATACAACCTCTTGTCTCCATCTCCTCATGCGTTCTCACAACCACAGTCCTCCTTACGAACACTACCAAAAGAGGCTCTTATCGCATACATGTGTGTTCGTTGGCTCACTGCCAAAATCTCAGAGGTATTAATGGTTGTGTCTCTATTGCTGTCTCTATGTCTTCTCGCCTCCCACTCTAGGAGAAAATGTTATGAGCAAAGCTACTATGTGTATCTGCTGTCTGGAGTCAATCAGGCTAAAAGGGACAGGCTGACATTTATGGCGAAGGTCCCCGTGCACCCTTGAAGTCCTAAAGGCCCTTCTTCATGGAGCGCTGCGGATTTGGAAGAAAATGTATCACTAGAACTGGTGGTTTTAGTCACATGCGTGAACGGACAAGATGTCAATTCATGCAATTTCGATCGCCCCCCATGTGATGTATCTTCCAAGGATTGGCGATAGTAGGATACAAATGCTTGTTCTACTCTTCTAGACTTTCTCTCTTCTCACAACCTTCTATACCTCTGAACTTAAAAAGCTCACAGAAAGACTAGCATGTGTCCTCCGTCTCCTCTCTAAAAATAACATAAGCTAAGGATCTAAGTTTTTTCCTACTTAGGTGCTTTACTCCTCTAATTGTACTCTTAAAAAAACCCGACGACCTTCAAATGACTCCTCTTTTATGCCTTGGATCTTTCACATTCTTGCAATGTGCAAGCTCCCCAGTTATGTGTGTAAAGAGAGGAAGGCCGAAAAACCTATACAGAACGCTACATAGCGTGCATCACCTGGCGCCACTAAAGCATAGAATCTTCTCTTCTTGGCCTTCCTCCCTCCACAATTTACCTCACAGTAAATTTGCCCAAAAACTAGAAAGGAAGCATCCGATGTATTCGTCACTGAGTCCACCCCTAAACCGCTTAAAAATCAACCTATGTTCCTGTCACCTGCAAGTTTCACCTCCCTTACCTTTCTCGTCGAGAAAAAACGAAGACACCGTGAAATGACTGTCCCCTTCCCTACACGACAACTCAACAAGTTAGCAAAAGGCCGGCAGATTCCGCTGATGTGTCTAGCGAGAAAAATCTCAAATGACTAGAAGGAGTATGATGGTGTGCAGTTTCGGCGGCAGCGACCTAGAAACTTATCCTTCTCGTCTCCTTATTTGTCTCTCTACTCCTCTCCTTTTGGGTATCTTATCCGCAAAAAGAACCCTGGCATACACTATATGTCCGTTCGTGCGCCGTCCTTATAATGACGAAGCCAACCACACTATGAGGCTCCGGTACCTTCTCCCCCTCTTACGCTTCACTAAAAGAGATCTTTAAGCTCTTAATATTGTTGCTCTTCCTGCACTTTAGTCTACTTTCCCTATAAATTCATACTATACCCGGGATATGTGCATGGAGAAGTTCTTAAATCATGCTTACGAACGCTCTATAGTGCGCGGGAACTAGCAGCTGGGTAAGTAAATCTCTCCCTCTTCTTCTCATTCTTACTCCTCACCACTTACTTCGAACTCTTTTACCAAAACTAATGGGGGAGCAATGCATGTCTTCCCCCCCCTAGTCTAGTCTCTAGAACGTGCCATAAAAGGCAAGAATGAGTGCCTGGCGCCGGCTTCTCGACTCATCGACTTCCCACTCTT
>Ga0068628_1001162_pt1 | contig 10725 bp, 7 predicted proteins | sample InSIn2gowninarea_FD_77431 | JGI IMG/M metagenome (GOLD analysis project Ga0068628, IMG submission 77431) | Clean room microbial communities from NASA Spacecraft Assembly Facility at Jet Propulsion Laboratory, Pasadena, California, USA -... ... | reverse complement strand
AATACTTAAGGGTATCATTTGATACCTTAAGTATTTAAGTGAATATGATAATGTAACTTGTCCTACACTCCATGTCATGAGCATGCCCCTTGGGTAAAAGGATGTGCATGTCATGCTTTTGTATATTGGATAAAAGGGTGATCCAAAGAGGGATTTTGGCCTATAAATAGAAGGCTCCTTCTTTGTGATTTACAACCAATTGTGGAGTAAGGTTATGCTTGAGGATAGTGGTTAGGAGAAAGAGTAGGAGAATTGTAAGAGAGTTGTATCTATGATTAAGTGAAAGATCTAGTTAGTGGATGTACTCATAGTTGGAGGAGCCACTTATATCTTGTGTTACATTGTGAGATTGTCTTGTGAGATTGTTATAATAGATTTGTGAGCTTTCATGTGATCTTGGTTGTTATGGAACTATCTTGATAGTGTTAGATCCTTCATTGTGTTCTTCATCTGATCCTTCATTGAGGCAACTCAGTTGGGAGATAACATTGTAAAGCCCTCAATACTGAATATTTTTTGTTGCCCCAATTCTTTTACATATATTAATGGATCGAAGTTCTCAATTTTGTACATTCCCATTCTTGTCTCTACAATCTCTAGATTTGAAGCATTCTGACTGATCTCATATTTTCCTTCTACAATTAGGTCCAAAATTATAGCCTCTAAATCCTTAGAAAAATTTGTAGAATGACCTCTTCTTTGATGATAAGCACAATAACAATCAAAATATCCCATTGACACACTATCATCTTCATATTTCCTATCTATTGGCTATAACAATCCCTTCTTCATCAAATCCATCAAAATAAAGCTTGGTGATATTGGGAATGTAAAATTTGTTCCTCTTGTTGTAGTTGTTAGTTGCTCTTTGACATTACACTTGAGGACCTTATAATCGAGTGGTTGGGAACAATTATGGATGTTATTCAAACTTTGCAGTGTATCTATCTGCTTATGTAGATCACTTATCAATTTAGTTAACTGTATTAGTATTTGCTCCATTTTTTACGTTGATAACAACACAAAAATAGTCTTTGCACATCGTTGACAGCGTGAATTCTTCATAGAAATCTCATGAGATCCCATCAATAGGGCAAGATGAATCAAAACAATTGGGTTCACCAAAATGTAGACTAAAAATAATGCATGAATAATAAATCAAAGCACTATTTTTCTACAATGTAATATTGAACCATATGTCATAAATATGATAATAAACGGACATGATAAATGAGGTACCTTTGTCAGATCCACATCATTACAAAGTAACACAAGTCATACATTAAAGGTGATAACTCATTATAAGAAATGCACACCAATAACAGCCTTAATGAAGTATATTTACATGCATGAATTGAAGTATGTAGAACAAGACGAAGAGTATTGCAAATCAAACCTTAAACATGAAGATATACCATGCATAATGAACACTATTAACAACCTTAATGAAGTAGATCCATGCACTTGAATTGAAGTATGCAGAACAAGAACAAGGGTATTGTAGATCTAAGGATAGGTGGTCTTACGAAATACCTTTGTTGGTAGGATAGAATGATGTTGCATGTTCTAATCTTTCTCTCTAGATCTTGATCCTTATCCTATTATTTTGTCTTTGATATTCTTTTATAGCAACATTTTGATTACCTTTGATTCTTGGATCATTGCCCTTTTACATTATTTATGGTATTTTTCTTGATATTTGATGCCTCTTACATTAATCAACGATCCACTACATTGATTACATTGCCTTGGGTATATTTTGACCCTTTTTACAATAAATATTTCTTGATTTTATAAAATGAATTATTTAATACAAAAAAATCATTTTTAGGCATCTACAACACAATTTAGGGTCTACAAGAAGGATTACCTTTCATCCTTAAATTGATGGACAAACTAAGGTAGTAAATATGATAATAGTACAACTATTGAGAGGGTATTATGGTAAGCATTTGAATAAATGGAATAAGAATCTTATTTATGTTCAATATTCCTACAACAAAGTAATCCATATTTTAACGAATAAAACTCCTTTTAAAATATGATTTGGGTATCTTTTGCCATCACTATTTGATTGTATTTTTAAACAACATAAAGATTCTAATGAGACCATATTGAAGAAAGAAAAGCAAGATGAAAATTTATTAAAAAAATTATATATGTTCACCTTAAGGTGTAAGAACAACTTAAAGTTAGCCAAACAAAATACAAGTTGAGGTATAATCAATATAGAGTTGATCATAAATTCCAAGTGGGAGATAAAGTTTGATTCCATCTTAGCAAGGAAAGGTTGCAGGTACCAAGAAAGAAATTGAAACCTCTTAGATATGGACCATTTGAAATTATTAAACAAGTAAGAATGCCTTTAAGTTGAATTTACCTACTTATATGCACGATTATTTTATTGCTAATGTGGAGAACTTGAAGTTGTTTGAGTCATCCATGATTTCTAAAGAAGAGGCAAAAGGTGGTCAAGTTTTATCATCTATTGATGATGTATTGGCTTAGTTCCAAGCATAATGGATGAACTTAAGGAGGATTCTATTTTACAAAAGAAGGTTCATAATATGAGGAGGGATTGATAAGAAATTTGGTTAAATGGATTGAAAGAACTATTGCCTAAGAGAGACAAATGGTACGATAAGGTTAAGGTGGAGGAATTATTCCCTCATCTTATTAAAAAGTAAGCATTTATCAAACCAAATGCCTCTTCATTAGGGAGGTGTGTTCAAGAGATCAAATTCTAGGAGTTGATATCATTGTTAAGGATCTTCATACTCAATGTGTAATATAGTCCTTTTGTATGGTTTATGTTACCTATATAAGTCAATATGAATGCTAAAGGTAGTGCTAACGTCGAGTCTGAAGGAGAATTAATGTTACCATTATTGGGGATTATGGTGTGGAGAGTTAAAAGGACTCTCAAGGATTTTGGAGATTTTTTGAAATTATTTAGGCCATTAAACAATCTCTAACTGATTGACTTGAAGGAGGAGGACCAAAGTGTTTACTTGACCTATAAATGTTAATGTTGAGGGAAATATCAATGCTGGAAAATATGTCATGTTTTAGGGAAGTTGAATTGTTTCTTAGATATTTTGGAGTCATTTTGGGAGTTGAGGAGTTGTTAACAACTAAAGGGACACCAATTTACTTCTTGAATATTTTATTGAAGGTTGTTGATTCGTTGTTGATGAATTTTGTGGGATTTGAGAGTGGTCATGAGGATTTATGAATCCATGACTGATCCATTCTTAAATTCATAAAGTTGCAAACCTGATACAGTTGGTTGAAGAGGAGTTTAGGAGGTAATAAAAGGTTAGAGTTAATGTTATTAAAGATAGTAGCAATTACACCTTGTGTTTGTAATCTCTTCATTCAATTAATTGATAAATTAGGTTGGTTGAAGTGGATGTACTCTTCCATTGAAGGGAATTGCTATAAATACTAATATCATCTTATAATATAAGGAGTTTATAAGATAAAGATTATAAAAAGTATATATTTGAAGATCCTAGTAAGTTATAGGTTTCAAGTGATTACAAATTATGAACTTCAAATCTAAAGAAAATAATTAGATGTAGCTATTCACAAAAAAACTATAAAGTAATTAGTAAAATATGTAAAATGCGAGTTCATCAAGCATGTAAATTTTGAGAAAAAATGAAGAACTTCGAATTCATACAAACATAAATAATTAAAATGATTTATAATAATAATAATAAATCTAATAAAAAAAAAAACTAAATGCTATATGACTAAAAAGAGATATAATAAGATAATCTTAAGCAAACTAGAACACTTAGCAAACAACAATCATAAACCTATATATGGAAGCCACCAATGTAAGAATTTATTCATTTATTTGATGAGTGATAACTTTTTTTGAAACTTGCTTGCAAATCCTAAAACACTTAAAAACTCAATGATTAAAGGGATTGATGCTTGTCCTATATTTTATAAGAGGTTGATATATACTTAAAATAAAATAAAAACCAAATATTTTTTATTATTAAAACAAGAAAGTTTTTGTTTATTTTTTCAATGCCACTAAAGCCCAAAAGAACATTATTGACACCCTATGTATGACCTACACAACACGTAACAGAAAAATACATAAATGAATTACAACTGATCATTTTCTAAGCCCAAAAGGCACCTCCAAGTGAGCCCCACCGCGCGCCTCCGATTAGTTCACAGCCGTCCGATCCCATTCGCCTGCCACCCGTGCCCACATGTAACTTTGAAGTTGCAGACGGTGTGCACCACGTGGAGATGACGTCATCTTATCAGGACAAACCGCCTTAACTGACATGGCGGCCTTTGATTGGTCCTACCCCATGGCAAAATATCTAAAATATCTAAGTGTAAAAAGGCTCCACTTTTTAATGCAATAGAAGACATGAACAGCTACAACTGACCAGCACAGCCGTCGTAGTCGGTGCACTTTTAGGGATAGAAAGTACCAGATATTTTTATCGCAGTAAAAAGTGAAGAAGGAAAAAATTTACTTGGTCGGATTAGGCTTTCCAGTGTTTTATTGGAAATGGACGAGTTCAGTCCGTAGGGATGGCAGTGGTCAACTTTTGAGTGGGTAGTCGTGAGAAACACGTGAAATTTGCTGCGGATTTACCTATTTGGAGGGCGAAATCTGATCCGGGGGTTTATCCTGAACCGATAAGGGGGTTTCAGCTTTGAAGCTGATAAAATTTGGGTGTGAAATCGGGAATTTTGGTGAAATTCGGCGTGTTTTGGCTCCAGATTGGTGAATATTGGTGATGGAAGCTGCAACGGCAGCTAGAGTTATGGTATGTTGTTTTGCTTCCAGAAAAATGAAGTGAATGTACGATATTTAGAGTTTTTGTAGTGATAAGTGTGAAAACTTGGAGGTTTTGTGATAAACGGAGAAAATCTGGAAAGTATCGTGGTGAGGAATCTGGAAGTAAAAGTTGAGAATCTGGAGGTGAAGAATTTAAGGTTTTGTTGGAAATGAAGGCAAAGGACGTGGAAAGTTAAAAGTGAGGAATCTGGAATACGCAATATTTATGAGAAATGGAAGAGTCCATAGGTGAAGGATTTGGAGGTTTTGAAGGAGAGTGGAGCCAACCTGTGAAGAATTTAAGGTAAGGAATCTGGAATGTACGGTATTTTTGGTTCTGAGGATTAAAAGTGGAGAATTTGGAGGTTTTGTAGGAAATGGAGCCAGCGAGTGAATATAGTATATTTACAGTTCTGTAGACGTAAAGTTGTGGAATTTTGAGGTTTTGGAAGAAACAGAGCCAATCTGTGAAAATTTCATAGATATAAATTGTGAAATTTGTAAATTGTTGAAAATGGAGGCAATCTGAGAAGTTTGTTAAAAACGAGGTGAAGAATTGGGAGGAGTCTGTGAAGTTATGAAGAAATAAATTGAAAAATTTGAAGGTTGTTTGGAAAGTGGAGGTAATCTGTGAAGATTTTACGACAAAAGTGGAGATTCGGAGGCTTTGTCGAAAATGGAGGTAATCTGTGAAGCATTGTTGATCTAAGGTAAAGAATTTGGAGGTTTTTATGGCCGTGAAAAGAATGGAGCCAATATGTGAATTTTGCGGCGAAATTAGGTCCAGTGTGTACTGTAGAGCTGATGCCGCAAGGCTTTGTTTATCATGTGACCTTGAAGTTCATGCTGCAAATGCTCTGTCGGAACGGCACGCTCGAAGCCTTCTTTGCGAGGCATGCAACACTGAGCCTGCAGCGATTAAATGTTTTAACCATACGTTATTCCTTTGTCAGAATTGTGATGGGAATACACATTTCAGCTGTTCAGAGGAGCATAAGAGGCAGCCTCTTCAGTGCTATACAGGATGTCCTTCTGCGGCACAGCTTGCTAGTCTTTGGGGCTGCAGTTTAGATTATAATGAAAACCAAGGGTCGATTTCAGGGTTTGGTGATGAGAAAGGATGGAATACTTCGAATTCTCTTGCAGGTTTTGTAGAGAATTTTGGTTCATTTCAGGAGTCTTCTCCATCCCTGGTTGCTCTAGAGCCTAATTCCAATGTCAGCACAATGTTAGTTCCGTCAGAGAATTCTTTCGGGGGAGTTGGCCCTGTTAAGGTGTGTGTCTTTTAAGCTTCCCCTACTATACATGATGATGCTGATTACTTTTCGTGTTCCTTAGGCAAACTTTATCTCCAGTTTATGATATAAACAGTTTGTATACTACCATAGCTATGCTTATGGCCTCTCAAAATCATGAGCTGAAATTATTATGATGGCATTTATTGTTGTTTAAGCCAACTTGGTCGATAGGACCCAGAACAACTGAATATGAAAAATTTGTTCTTTCTCCAAGTGTTAAGTTTTATAATAATTTATGCAAGTTTTGTTTGCTTGTTATGAAATAAAATTTCATAAATAGTGTAGGATTCTTAAAGATCCATTAATTTTTGTAAGCTACAATTGTGGCTTATAAAAACATATTGATGATTATAAGTTTATGGTTTTAAGCTGCAACGATGAAGACTTTGAATGTTCTTAAGGTCAACTTGGTCTGTAGGACATATAAAGGCTGTCTATGAATAGAATGCTTGTCTATTAGTGTTGAAAAAATAGTTGAAAGTTCAATTCGATATGCTGATTAGAGATTACATAAATTAGTTTACGAGTATAGAATGTATTATGTAATGTATGAGCTACAGTTATAGCCTCTTAAAAACATATTAATGATTAAAAGCTTAGCAAATCTAAGCTGGAGCCAATTTACTTCTGAAAGGTGAAGTTTCAACAAAGTTTCATCTATGAACGGCCTCTTTGATGTCTTGGTTTCCACATTTAATAATGCAAACTGTGGCTACAATTTCAATGTCGCATATGTTGATGAGACCAAAGCCTAGGTAGGTATTTCAAAGTTTCAAACTATGTAGAATGTAATACGGCTTTCATGGAACGGGATTCTTTTATTAAGATTTTTGTCTATCTGTTCGACCAACATGAAACCTGTGATTTTGCTTAGTTGCTAGCAGTTTTGCCGTTAATTCTGAAATAGAGAATGATATGTGCAAAAATATGACTTATAAATATACACAGAACAAAGGCTAAATGGAAACATGTACTCTAACAATTATGAGTATTCTCAATTCTGTGAACTATAAAGAAATGGAACTACCTACAATAGCACATTCACATCGGAGCGGCATATGAGAAAGGGTTCCCATGCATGCTGACATATTTCTATGGAATCTACTCTGCTGGATATGGTGCCTATCTTTGCCTGCATCGACATGCTTGAGATAGATAGAGTTACAAATATCAGTTGATCCAAAATTCTTACAATATTCTACAAGACTCTTTACCTTCTTGACCCTTCATATTCTAACAATCGACAATATTTTAATGTACAAACCATCTTACATTAGACTGCTCAATACACCCTCACCCTGATGATCTCCACCTAGTACTAGTTCTTGCACTGGGTATCATTTTATGGAGTTGCCACTAATTACCACAATTTAGTCACATCTATTTTAGTGCGTACAGCACCTAGTTTATTATATATATTCAAGATGGTGTTACATTTCTTTCACCTGATCCGTCATGACTTGGAGTGGCCACAAAGTTTTGCTTCTGTTTAAAACAATCCTTTTCTTATGTCCTGTGTTTTAATAATCATAATACCTTCTCATTTCAATTCCAATCTCCTATTTTTTTTATTCCTACACTAACAACTGCTTCTGTCTGAAATTTTATCATCTCCACTAATGTGATTTTCTTGCAAGAGCCACTTTGAAATTTTAAATCTGGATTTTGTTTGTTTGTTGTCAGTCTTCTTGAATACTTTGGTAGAGTTCGTGATCTGTAAAGTGTCACAACACTAAGAATCCTTCATGACATACAGATGTTAATGATATTTATAAACAAAAACAAACATGAGCAGTATGGGATATACTAGGTTTGAGCAAGGAAAACTACCATTCGAATCATAATCAACTTCCGGTAATGTGTGTGTACAATTGTGTTGGCATTACGTTATTTAATAACCACTATATATAATAATGCAGGTTAAGCATGTATACAGAGTCTACATCTTGCAGTCATATTCTGAATATTTATGACAATGTGGATAGTCATTCAAGTTGGCTATAAAATCAGGTCTTGTTTTTTATTTTTTGATATTTATACTTTCGGTTTGCTTTCTAAAGTTTCAAGCTCATGGAGTAGTATCTTCAATCTTGTAATGGAGACCAAATTAAAATATGCCCAATTATGCAAATTGTAGGCTATTGTTTATTACATTTTTAGTATTATTCAATATTAAATTCGTAATAAACTGATTTTAAAGTTACAAGTTCAATTTTATGGTATCTTATGACAGTGGTTTTTCTGCAATTATGAAGATAGGAGGATAATTAATTGTCAGTAGGTTTTCTGTTAACATTGGACATATTCGTTATGGTATCTTTTGACAGTGTTTTTTCTGCAGTTATGAAGATAGGAGGGTAGTTAATTGTCAGTAGGTTTTCCGTTAACATTGGACATATTTATTTTGAATTTAATTCTATAAGATGTATTTTGAATTTTGTCTGTATATAATATTTGAATTATTCATTCTGGTTATATACTTAGATACCCTTGTAACAATTTGCAGACTTGTGAGGACCAACAGTTCCAATCAAGACACAACCATACCTTTATTCAGCAATTGCTTGATTTGCAAAAGCTGCAGTCCTCAAGTTCAATGCAACTACAGAATCACCAAGAAGTTCAAGGTTGTGTTTCAGAACAGCTGCAAATAGAAGTACAATCAATGAGAAGTTCACATTCTAGACCATTGGAAGATGATTTTGAACTACAAAGCCAGCAATGGGAGAGGAATAAAAAAGGTCAGCAACAAGGGCTGCAGAATCTTCAAGAACAGCAAGGACCTGTATCTTTGTTTGTGTCAGAGTCCCAGCACCTTAAATCAGATACTAATGTTGAAATAGAAATGCAAGAAGACACTTTCTGGCACTGTAGTTCTGCGAGTCAAAGCGCACAGGTTTGTGATGATATAACTAAATGTAAGAGCTAAAAGATGTTCTTCTATATAAAGTTATCTGAGAATATGGATAGGAAATCAAAATATTCCTGTGAATCCCTTAAGATAACAAAGCTTGTCCTTTTACTTGTTATACAATTATTGTTGCCTGGATATTTTAGATTAGAAATAGGAAATTTCCACATACTAAAACTTTCTTATGAAAATGAAGTTTTCTTAAGTGAAAGCATACTTTCAAAGGAACCATATAACCGTTAGAGGTATTACCTTATGTTTATTATATTGCTCTGTTGTTGCCTCTCGAATGGAAAACAACAATGAATCCATAGTATAAGTCCTGAGGAGCCTCTCAATGAAAAGTAGTGGATACTTGCATGGAATAAGAAATTGACAGTTCGGCTTGGCTCATGAACTCCTTATAACAATATTCACACATAATACTTGTTGACTTCCTTTTCTTTCCCATTGCTAGATGTGAAAATACAGAAAACTAAGTAAGTGTGCAAATAGGATCATGGTCAAGCATGTTACCAGCTATGATTGGATGCTGGGTTCAAATCATAGCTTTTTCAACTTTGCACGGGAATTTTCAATGTTGAAATTTGATATGGAGAATGCCTACAATCCCCTAGCAGAGTGTCGCTTTAGGAGGGCGAGGATTGGAATTGGCAAGCCCATTAATGGTGGTTGGAGGGGATCACACCTTTATATAGAATTAAGCTACATTCTACCCTTGAATTTGCACAATACACTTGTTTATGTAACCATGCCATTGTTTTACCTTGAAATTCGAAATGGACCTGTCGAAATATACAAAAATAATTGCTGAAAATAATTATGAAAATTTACTCAAACCCTAGCTTATCAAAACAGAAAATATGACGGGAAAATAACAACAACAATATTCTGATTTATTTATTGCTGAAACATAAAAACAGTCCAGAATGAATGCTAGGAACAATTGTACTTGATCCTGGCTGAATTACAACTCCAGATTGGTCCAAAAGGCCGAATGCTTGACTACAAAAGGGTCAAGTTTGATTTCTGGGTATTACAGAATTTCTGAATTTTCACTAAAACCCTTACTGGCTGGATCGAACTTATTGCAAACCAAAAACACCACAAAATCAGCCTCTCCAAGGCTGGGCGTCCCACCTTGAGGCAAGTGAAAGTGTAAAACCCTTCTCAAAATCACACCTTCTTAGCCATAAATGGCAGATCTGAAATTTTGGCACAATTCTTCAATAGTTTGAGCAAACACAAACCCTGGATGGATTTGTCTCTAATGGTTGGGTATTCAGCTAGTTGGCTTAGCCTCCAATTGTCCTGATCCAGAGGAAACCCAATTCTCTTGCAAATATTCCAACAATCTCCAAGAGCCCAAAGAACACAACAATATTCTCCCAATTCAAATTTTCATCCAAATCTACCCCTGCAAGTGAAACCCTCTTCTTCTTTTATAACACAACATAATGAGAGAATGGATCCTAGCCCTTGATTGACATGAATGGCTGGGATTAAAACTTCTTTCATAATAATAACCCTAATAAAATATTAGATCTTGGCCCTTGATTTACATGAATGGCTGATATTGGATCTCAACATAACATAAGATCCAAGGGTTATGATTGTTGTTTGCTAAGTGTTCTAGTTTGCTTAAGATTATCTTATTATATCTCTTTTTAGTCATATAGCATTTAGTTTTTTTTTTT
>Ga0068628_1001161_pt1 | contig 10729 bp, 5 predicted proteins | sample InSIn2gowninarea_FD_77431 | JGI IMG/M metagenome (GOLD analysis project Ga0068628, IMG submission 77431) | Clean room microbial communities from NASA Spacecraft Assembly Facility at Jet Propulsion Laboratory, Pasadena, California, USA -... ... | reverse complement strand
TGTCTCATTGCTTAAGAGATATGTGAAGGATGTTGATCATGTGATTGACTGGGTTGTATTGTAGGTGGAGCTAGAAGGAGAATTCCAATCGAAACCTCAGTGCATATTGTAGAAAAACAACTCATGCTCTAGGACAAAGCAATCGAGCAAGATAAAGTGTAGTGGAAGCACTTTGGGCTCGATGAAGCTACACGGGAGATGGTTGATTAGATAGTGATCAGATGCAGGCTTTATATCCTTCATTATTTGTTGGTTCAAGTAGATGAATTTTGGTATATGTATGTATAATAATAATAATAATAATATCCATTTTTAAGGTCATGGCCAAGCCAGACACCAAATTTATGTATGAGACCCCCTTGTTAGTGGGACAAGAGACCCACCTCCGTGCAGCAATTTGATTGCTAAGTCTATGAAGGCATACATACTCTACCCCCCTCTGGTTTTGAACCTGTGACCTCTTAGGAGGAAACACATGCTCTTAACCATTAGGCCCACTCAAGTTGTATATATGTGTATGGTTGCTATTGTAAAAAACGCAACGAGTTGTGTTATAAAGCTCCAATAAGCGATATGATTGGCATGTTGGTCATGGTTTTCAGCAGTTGTTTATTGTAAATACTGCATTGAGCTATGTTATAAAGCTCCACGGGCAATATGTTTTGGTTTTCAACAGTTTTGTTGGTCATAGGTGTCATAGAACATCGAAGACGGTGTTCCCTTAAGGGGAGGGGTTTGTAACAACCCCGGGTTAAAAGTTCATGTAATAAAGGTTAATAAAACTAAAATAAGACCAAGGTCATGGGACATGTATTCCAAGCTGAATGTTAGGCAAAACATTCTAGTGGGTGTCACTTCTGATTTATTATGGTTAAGGAAATTGACAAAGGCATTGCCAAAGGCATTATAAGGGAAAGGAGGCATTAATTGAAATTTATTTTCGAAAATAAAGGAAATTGAGAAAAAAGGGAGATGAAGGTTCACAGATTTGCATGAGAGAGAAATTAGAAGGAAAATGAAGAAAATAGAGGTCTCAATGATAAAAAGGCTTCTAGGGATCAATTCACAACTTTTTGTCAGTTTGGCTTTAGAATTAGTTTTAAAGGGAGAAGAACACCAAGAGGATAAAGCAAGAAAGCAAGCAAAGGAAGGCAAAGGAAGGACAAGTAAGGAAGGTTGGATCGAGCAACTTCAACAAGAGGATTTTGTAGATATTAGGCTGCATGTGTGATTTCCTAGCGTATTTGTGAATTCATGGTACATGCATTTGTTCATTTGGTTCATTTGCTATCATTGGCATGGGTTTTGTTGGTTTTGATAATGGTTTCAACTTTACCTTGATATTTCTTGGATAACCATGGTGTGATGGGATTCTTTTCTTGGTTGAGCTTTGGATTGTTGGAAGGTTTTGGAACTGGGTGAGGTGGTCTCAGAAAAATTCCCAAGGGTTGGGGGTGGAGGTGGTTTAATCTTCGGGAATCCCTCGACATGTGGGTGGAGACAATCAAATTCCTCAAGGTAATGGTGAAGAAACTCTGAGGTATCCAAGCTTGTTTTAGGATTTCTGATCTCTTTACTAGTTTTGGCGAGATCGGGGTAGCCTGAGGGTAGAGGTAGTTTAACCTCTGGTAAGCCCTAGTTGTTTATGTCATGAGATCCCATATTCATGCTTGGAAGATGGCACGGGGGCGATTGGCTAAAAGAAAGATATGGTTAAACCCAATATATGGTTGGGTAATCCGTGGAAGTCCCTGACTTGGTTGGTTTTTGCATAAGTTAATAAGAGTTATTTTCCTATTGTATTCTATGAGCACTTGTACTTGTTATTATAGTGATTTGAAGGTTTTTCTGTCATGCTTAATAATTTGTTGATAAGCATAGATTAGTAATGTGCTCTAGCTATGACTTGTTCAGGATTTGATAAGTATTTGATGGTTAATGAATGCATGGGCTAACAAGTGTTATTGCAACTATTATGAAAAGGCATTAGACCTTCTTTGTGATTCTTAGATAAGTTTCAAACTCTTATGATCTTATATGCATTCATGGCCTATAACTTACATGTTTACCATGTATTTAACAAAATGATTATCATGGTTAGGCCTGGTTAGGTCAAGTTCTTAATTCGATTTTGAATGGTTAGCTTTGTTCTCATGTCAATAATGATTCTAGAAAGCCTTAGACAGTTCTCGGCAGTGGTCTGGAGGTTGCCCTAGAATTGTGGTTGAGATCTCGGGACTGCACACTCTCAACTAGAAATTTTGGGCTATAACCGCATGGAAGCAGTGTCATGCATGCGGTTGAAGCCCTATAACCGCACCCTTGTAGGCTTGTGCCTGCAATTGGTCTATTAAGTCAGAGAAAAGTAGCCCCAACTCAGGGTTTGGTCACCTGGGGTGGTTATTTGGCCCCTGAGTGTCATGTAAGCCCTGAGGAATGTCTCTGAATTGTAGGTTATCGGTCCCACTTTCATAACCAAAGCTTGGAAGTCAGTTCATGTCATACTAACTCTTCGTCGCATGTTTACCCTAGCAGGCGAGTGGAATTAGATAAATGTGGGAGAGGATGGTTACAAATGTCACAATTTGGAGTTCAATTAGTGAAAACCCACTCATGTAGATCTTCCAATTTAGGTTATAATATGTTAAACATGAATACAATAACTCGAAATTAGAGTACATTAAACATATCCTTTACCTTTGATATACTGAATACCATTACCTTTGGTATACTAAATACCATAACTGGAGCATGTTCCATATGATCAACGATATATGGGTCTGGAATATTTTGGCTTTGCACAATTATACTATGCTTCTTCCTTCCAGCCTCGAATGAACCAGAAATTAATACCTAATCGGGTTAACCCTGGGGCTCTCCCTTGTTGGATCCTAAAGAACCTCCCCGCAACCTCAATTTTATGATAACGGAGGAGTCATGTACCTCCCCGCAGCCTCAAGTTTATGATAACGGAGGAGTCATGTACCTCCCCGCAGCCTCAAGTTTATGATAACGGAGGAGTCATGTATGATGCAGTAATCTTTCTGTCGCTTATCACCCTGCAATAATTTACACTCTCAAATCAAGTTTTTTAACTTCATCAGAATGCCCATAATATTTTCAATATTATTCTTTAAATATTTTACAATATATGAGGTTAAACCCTAAAGACGACGGATATCCCGATTAGGGTTTTCGAGAAATCCAGAATATCCACTGCGAAGTGCCTTCTGGAGCCAAATCTTTAAAGGTGGAGAGAGAATGCTCTACGTGCCCATCGATCATATGCGACGTCAGATCTACACGCTACCATAACAATAATTGCATATCTAAGGTATTTATCAGAGATTTCGTGGAGATATGGAAGGAAACCACCAGATCTGTCGGTTTATAATTTTTTCCTAACAAATTAGGGTTAAAATATAACAGATCTGCGGTCAGAATAAGTTCATTCACATCATAATGCCATTTTTTTTGTGATTCGCATAGACCTCGCCACCCTTTTTTCGAAATAGGCCACCAACGCTTCACCAGAAGACCAACTCGATCAATGCCATGACTGCCCTCATGCCAATTCACCAGATCTCCATTGCCATGATGGGCGGGAGCCACACTAATGAGCAGAAGCTTGTCGTCAGCCACTTGGGATGCAAATCCAATGAAAACCCTATCCCTCCTCATCCTGCCACGAGCTCTCAATCCAGAAGACCCTATAATAGAAAATTTGTTAAAAAACCGAACGAAAATCTACATTGACTGTTCTTACGAGGGCTATAATTTATTATTTTGAAAGTTAGAAAGAACGATGTGGTGTGTAACAACTTACTACCGTATATATTTTGTCAATCTTTTTTGGTTGGAGAACATTGTGTATCATGTATGAAACGATTATGTTTTAGTGCTCCACTTATGATTTGATATTTCTTAATATTTAATGAGAATGAATTTGATTTGATATTTCTTAATATTTAATGAGAAAGAATTAAATTTAGAAGGCAATCTAAATTGGTTGCTTTATATACCATTGGATTGAATACAATTTTTTTTTATTTGAATGTATATTCTAGTGAAATGGTTTTAGACAAAGATATATTTAGTAATGTCTAAATGAAAAAATGAAAGTATATAGCTTAGCCGCACAAAATTTGATATTTCATAACATGCTTATTCACAAGACATATAATTGGTTTTTTAGTTTTTAATTTGCAAGAAATTTAAGTGAAAATATAAGAAACAAATATGCAACAATTAAATCTTTGAATGACGCAACAGAGTAATTATTTTTGCATAATATCTGTCATCTATGGATTTATGTGCAAAGATATGGATTGCATGTTTCATTAGGCTATCATTATTAATTTTCAATTATTTCCAGTAGCAATCACATCACATTGACGGTAAATGTAGATAGAACATAAAACAAATGTAGAAGACAAGCCAAGCCAATAGGACACCAGATTTGGCAGATGCGAGGGAAAAACCCTAATGTGGGGAAACCCTTTTGATCAAATCTTCTTATTATTATTCAATGGTTCAGTAGAGAGAGAGTACAAAAGTCAAATAGACTGGCCCAATACAAAGTCAAATCAACCCTGTCAAATTTTGCAGTCAACTGCAGTCAAACTTTAGCCCTAACCAGAAAGTCAACTTTAGTCAAAACAATAGTAAAACACCTCCTTTGAAGCTCAGTCAAAGGCAGTCAAATTTGGCCTCCAATAATGCTTAAAGTCAACTCAAAACAGTCACAAAAACTCTGGTCAAACTCGGTCAATGCAGGTCAAATAACTCCAAAATTCTCGATTTCTATGCTAGTCAATGTGGCCTAAAGAAACCAACATTATTGCCTAAAAACCACAGTCAAAATGGCTCAAAGTCTCCTTGGTCAATGCTGGTCCTGAAGTCTGAAATTCGGCCTATAATTTTCTGCCCAAAAAATCGTCCTACTTGTCACATGTGAGAGAGAGAGAGAGGTTGCCAAAGCTATACAAACCAATCTGATGAAGAGAGAGAGAAGAATGTGGGAGTGATGGATGTCCAAATGAGGTGTGAGGTATCTTCTATTTATACACTTCGTTGTGGGTGAAGAGACACATCCATTGGGCTTCTTGAGCCTACATTAAGCTGAGGCTGACCAAAACAATTTGCACATGTGTGGTCATAAATTCAAAATCACACTTCTGCTTGTCTGAATGAGATGATATTTATATCAATCTTGGACCTCTCGAAAAGAGAAATCCAATGCAATCATCATCTCGATCAAATGAGTTGTCCCAAGGTGGAATTTGGCCCTAGTTTCTAATTTTAGCACTCCCTCTCAACTAGGGAGAATTCCACCTACCAATGCTTTTGTCATCATCATGCCATCCTATCATCAAGTGTCGTCTCTTTCTTCTCTGCTCAGCTCTTCTGAACCATGAAGTAATAATGAAGAAGAATTGATCAAGAGTCAGCCACAAGACCTTATCACTCTCCACTTGACAAAATTGATGAAGAAGAATTGATCAAGAGTCACCTCAAGTTGTTGAACACCATGCATCCTAGTCATAGGGAGTACAACAGTACACAATGCGTCCATTAGTAGTGTTATGGTCCCTAACCACTTTTCCCAACTCATTGGCCAGATGAGAGGTACTTCCCATGAGTCTCAGACTCCATGGGTAGGATGTATGTTGGGGCATCCACAAGAGAAGGTGAACCACTCATCTTGCTCATATGCCATAAGAGAAGGTGAACCACTCATCCTATGCATATGTCAATTGTAGGGGAAAGTGAACCACTGACCATTCATACATGTGTCTGCAATCGTAGGGGAAGGTGAACCACTCACCCTACACACATGTCAATCATCATGGGGTATCACAAGGGAAAGTGAACGACTCACCCTATACATAGCACACCACTAGGGGAAGGTAAACCACTCACCCTATGGTCGCTCATAGCTCCAAGAAGTATCCAAAGCCCCTAGGAGCTCACAGAGCTCAATGTCCAACTCATGTGGGACCCTCATAGGAGGGTCTTTCCACAACTCCAAGTCTCTCACAAAAGGTTAAAAATTTTACCTTCCCTAAGGGCTTCATCAGGAATACTCATTCATCCTGATTTGTTGGAGCCTTATTGCTCCTCATTGTTCCATACCCAGATAAAGTGGTACCTAATATCAATGTGCTTGGAGCAGTCATGGAACACGAGATTCTCTGAAAGGTGAATCCCACTTTGGTTGTCGTAGAAGATCACGGTGGTATCCAGCACATGCTCAAATAGCTCACTGAACAAATTCATCAACCAAACAGCTTCACAATAGGTCATTCTAGCAGCAAGGTATTCAGCGTCGGCGGTGCTTAAAGCAACTAATTTCTGCTTAATTATTATAATTTTTTACTAATTTGTTACCATTTTGAACCTGACCATGTTTATTCTCTAACAGATATTGGTTTTGTATCTCCTATAAAAAAAGGCTCTTCAGCTTGTTCACTCCCAAGCATTTTGGTCCCTGATGATGGATAGACCAACCATCTGAAACGTTGGACGAACTAAATCATTACATAGTTTTCTTCCGAAAATCTCCAACAAGTATTTATTTGTTTGAAATTGAGGATGGAACATCCACTTGAAGCCCTTACATCCAACACATGAAAAGGAGGACTTGGGGTTTGGTTTACACCATTTATTGAAAAGACATGCCATTGGATAGATACTTGAAGGCTGATTGTTGCGCCTTGAATCCCATATACTATGTTTTTTTTTGTTTGGAAGGATCAATGAAGGCTTGTTTGGAGTAGCATATGTTGTTGCAGGGCCTTTGGAGGCTAAATGTTATGCAATTGAAGCCCTTGTTCCCCTCATTTATAGAGTTGGGCTAGTTTTGAGGGTTTGCACACCTTTATTTTGTACATGTGGCTTAAACAACCCCTTATTTTTATATTTTACATTAATTGTAGAAGAGAGATTTTTGCCCATAGGCTAGATTAGGGACCTTCAATGTAAGAAATCAAAAATTATGATAAGAGGAAGTTGAGCATCTCCTCTAGAAACAAAGATGCACTTCCTCATTATTTCATGGTTGGATTCGGGGAGAAATCCCTTAGCAAGTTTTAAATTTCTGAACATTTTATGTTATTATAAATTGGCTATGGATGGATGAGTTGAGCGACCTTTTGGAGAGGCCTTGTTGATGTGGATAGTTCTCTCTTCTCAATGAATATTGGTAGAAATTTAATGGATGCATGGTGGTTTAAGTAAGTGGATTTTCTTCATCTTGGTTATGTATATGGATAATGGCTATTAATTATTCGCAAAAATGTTGCTTGTATTTTTATCTCATTAGCCCTCTTGGACAAACCCTCCATCAACCTCTCTTGAGATGACTAGAGTGGAGGTCACTTCCTTACCCCATCTTTGAAGCTTGTAGGATTCCTAAGCCAAACTTCTAGGGTACATGAGTGGTGTCCTAGTTTTTTAACCAGAATTTACTCCACTTCTCTTAAATTTTGTTGCTCCTTGATCCCATGTGCCTTGAAAATATATTGGCAAGATAAGGCATTGATCTTCTATCCTCCATCACCTATTTTCCTTTTTAAAATCCTTTAAACCATTTTGGTGGGGTTTTTATCTTCAAAAGTACCTTGTAATTTCTTGATCGTGTTCCAGATATTGAAATTATTTTCAAAGCCCTGAAAACCCTAGCAATCTTTTCTTAGGGAAAAACCCCCTTGAGTTGGAGGAGAGTTGGTCAAAAGTTAGAAGAGGGTTGGTGAGGTGACAACGGTCGCTGCCTCTTAATTACATAGGGTCTTCCACTTGAACTTTACAACTTTATCTCAAGAAGTGTTAGACTTTGCTATATAACACTTCTTATATGTTTCTTGCTACAACCATTTCCAACTCTATCACTAGCATTTAGAAAATTCATTGTTATTATAGGATTGCATGTCAAGAGTCCACTTCTTGGCATCTCCCACCAGAAATGTTGTAATAATATGGCTCAAGAAAGGCACTTGTGGAGACTCATTATTGGATCAAATAGTAGAGACTTTGTCACTAGTTTAGACAACTTTTTGATGGCATCATCAACTCTCTTTTGATGGGCTTCCCTTACATGTATCTCTATCCCTTTGTTTGTCATTAAAGGAAGGGAATTTCATTGATGATGAAGCATATAAATGTTTGATTGTTTTGTGCTTGAGTTTTATTTGGAGTACTTTTTAGAATTTTGTGTATTTCTATCGGCGAAACTTTCTTGTTTAGGGTTATTTCTCTTGTTGCAGTTTCCTTTATTAGGTTTGAACATAATTGAGGAAAACGAGAAACCACAGTTCTAATATATGGGCATTATGCAAAATTTTATAATATTTAAAGACATAAATTGAGTTTTAACTAGTGTTATACTTTGGGGGGGAGGGTGCATCCCCCATACTTACATGCTATGGGAGGGGGAAACTTAGTGTAGATGTTTTCCATGTCTCCCTTTTGGGGAAACTTTGGGAAACATAGAAGGGCTTGTTTCCTTTTCACGAAGACTACTAAGCTATCTGCTTCAAAAAAGAGGACTACCAGGCATCACCTCATGATTTTTTCCCAATGGTAGTAGAAAAGGTCGAATTGTTTTAAACAAAAAAAAAGGTTTAAAGTGAATGTTAATATTTATTTCATGTTTATATTGTTCATGCTTGTGATTGGTTATTGTTTCATATAGATATATATATATATATATATATATATATATATATATATATAATGAAAGCATAAATACCATCTCTACAAAATTAAGGCGGGACTTGGTACAAGCATAAATACCATCTCTACAAAATTAAGGCGGGACTGGGTGCTGGTACCAATAACTATGCAGAACTCATCACCCTTCGTCATCTGCTACACTTTGCACTAAGGCACCATTGCACTAGCACCAATATATATGGGGATTCACAGATCATCATCAATTGGATTAATGGCACAGCTACTTGTCACATGCACTCTCTCAGTATTATATTACATGAAGCACTTACACTCAAATCTGCATTTAACAATATTACTATCTCTCACATCTACAGGGAACACAACAAGGGTGCCGACAGACTATCCAAGGAAGCGACGCTGATGGACAGAGGTACCTGGGAGATTACAGAAGTAAAAGATCAGCAGGAACATAAATTTTACCATCGACCGTATATAGACCCAGGATATCCAGCCTTGGGTCAGCAAATAGCACAATAGGAACCGGCTTTATAACAGCAGCACTTATATAGATTTATACTGAAATTTTTTGATAGTTTTGATGAACAGGTTACTGAATAGAACAGTCTACATGCCCTGTGTGGCAATGCATCATTACAGCACAATTGTGAATACATGTAAAACAGAACTCTCATGTAAATTTACTGTTTATTAATGCAATATTTATGGATTTTTCCAGTGGAAAAAAAATGAAAGCATAAATACATTGAACCATACATAATTGAATTAAATAATGAAATACATTGATCCATACTCATCATGCTTACTGATACATAAATCATTTATACATAGACCACAAGATTCAATAATGAAATACATTGATCCATATTCATCATTCATTTTTTACCATTATAAAATCTACATTGATTTTAAAATCTAAATTCATCATTCATCGTTTTAGATTCTAAATTGATTCAAAATTAAAATTCATCTTTTATCATTCTAGAATTTAATTAGTACTTAGAAAAATAGACTATAGTAGATACTAAAATATGAAGACTGAAATAATAAATTCACGTAACTGAAACTCAAAAATAGTGAACAGTGATGAGTCAAAGAGTCATTCTAAGGTACAGATAGGGCTTGGTGCTCCTAATTAAATACTAAATTTATACCCTCACGCATGAAAAAATCCAATGGAAATGTTGCAATCCCCTCAATCCTAAAATTGTGTAAAATTGTTAAGTCTGGTGGACTTTGAGTGAGATCTAAAATTCTACTTTCTCCATATGAAATCCAATGAGATCGAAACTACTCTCAAACTTCCTGAGTCATTTCACGGCAATGTTAAACATTTAAGTAAAAGGATTCATCCTTTTACTTTAATAATTTAACATTACCATTAAGTACATAGCATTAGTAGGGCCCTAAGGTTCAATATTAAGCTTCCCCATTCATAAATTGTTGTTTTCAAGCAAAATTAACGGGGGAAGCCTAGCCCTTTTTGAGGGGGGATGCCCACAAGCACCCATTTTGGGGAAGCATGTCCCCCACACTAGGGAAATGTTTCCCCTTGCGTCTCCCTATGTCTCCTCAAAAGAGGGATGTGGGGAAACGTTTCCCTAGGCATCCCCCCATCCCAAGTGCGTTGGAAGCGTGAGGTGCATGCACCCCACCTTGGGGGACGCGTTCCTATGGAACATTGCTATAAGGTTTCCATATGTTGTTGGTCAATTGTTTGGTTTGAGATCTAATATTTGTTTTTATAATGAACTTAAGGGAAGTAAACATGCATAACCTTTTTAGTCTCACATGTCGTCTCTTGTGAAGCCCTTGATTGCCTACCTCTACCTAATAGGGCCTCTTTAGACCAAGCTATTCTCCAAAAGACATTATTAGACACATTTGTGATTTCATAGTGATTCATGATTCAGTTTCCTCTGATAAAACAATGTGACATTGCTTGCTCTCACTGCCTTGCTTCACTAGGACAATCTTTATTGTATGATTGAAGGTCCCTCTGTTTTTCAATGCAACTCTCCCCCCCCCCCCCCCCCCC